>Ga0180219_1000185_pt1 | contig 66757 bp, 64 predicted proteins | sample eDN3rd30CBELigMG_FD_151338 | JGI IMG/M metagenome (GOLD analysis project Ga0180219, IMG submission 151338) | Enriched Miracle-Growth compost microbial communities from Emeryville, California, USA - eDNA 3rd pass 30_C BE-Lig MG (version 2)... ...
CGCACAGCGCGATCGGGAATATCCCCCCGATCATGCTGGCAAACTCAGCCGGTGAAACCAGCCCACCGGATCTGGGAAAGGCGGAAAACTCCAGACCCACGTGGTCCGACGTTGGGTAGCAGTGCACTTCCTTCAAGGCCAGACTCTAATCCAACTTGGAGGAAAATCAGGGGGTCACGTCAGAAGGCATCGATCCCGGCCTTGCCGCCGAAGCGGCCATAGCCACTGGCCTTCATCCCGCCGAACGGCATTTGCGGTTCATCAGATACGGTCGAAGCGTTGACGTGGCAAATGCCCGCCTGAATCTGCCGGGCAACCTTCAGGCCGCGCGCGGTATCCTTGGTAAATACCGCCGATGACAGGCCGTATTCAGTGTCATTCGCCAGTTCGATTGCATGGGCTTCGTCACGGGCGCGGGAAATACCGACAACAGGGCCGAAGCTCTCATCGCGGAACAATTTCATGTCAGGCGTGACCTTGTCCACCAGATGCGCTGGCATCAGCACGTTCTGAGTGGTTTTGCCGCCGGTCAGCAGTACTGCGCCCTTGCCAACCGCATCTTCGATCAGCGAATAGCAATGATCGACCGTCTTGCGATCAACCACAGCGCCAAGCGGGGTCTTGCCTTCTGTGGGATCGCCCACAGGCATGGTCTTCACCTTGGCGGCGAACTTTTCTGCAAAAGCATCGGCGACGCTGTCGACCACGATGATACGCTCGGTCGACATGCAGATCTGGCCCTGATTCATGAAGGCGCCAAATGCTGCGGCCTTTACCGCTTCGTCCAGATCAGCATCTTCAAGCACCAGCATCGGTGCCTTGCCGCCCAGTTCGAGCAGTACCGGCTTGAGATGTTCTGCCGCACGCTTGGCGATGATCTTGCCGACGCCGGTGGAGCCGGTGAAGTTGATCCGCTTGACCTGCGGGGCATCAATCAGCGCGCCGACCACTTCGGGCGCATCTTCAGGGGCATTGGTCACAACATTGACCACGCCTTCGGGAAAACCAGCTTCGGCAAAGGCTTCAATGATCAGCGCATGGGTACGCGGGCAATTCTCGCTCGCCTTCAGGATCACCGAGTTTCCGCATGCCAGCGGCGCTGCAATGGCGCGTACACCCAGAATGATCGGCGCATTCCACGGGGCAATGCCCAGCATCACGCCAACCGGCTTACGCAGAGCCATGGCGATCGTGCCTTCGTGGTCGGACGGAATCACCTCTCCAGCAATCTGTGTAGTGATGGAAGCAGCTTCGCGCACAATACCTGTGGCAAGGCCGAGGTTGAACATGGCCCAGCCAGCGGTCGCGCCAATCTCACCCATCATCGCGGCGATGAAGTCATCCTTCTTAGCCATCAGCCCGTCGGCGGCCTTCAACAGCACCGCCCGCCGCGCATTGGGGCCCATCTTCGACCACACGGCGAAGCCTTCCTGCGCCTTTGCAGCAATTGCGGGAATGTCCGACGCCTGCATCGCCTTGGCGATGGACGCACTTCGCCCGTCATCGGGTTGAGACGTTCGAATTTCATCAATCTTTCCTCGCAGTAGACTTGGCTATCGGAGATTGATGAGGTTGCAATCAACCTTCGTCCCCGACGGACTATTATGTGCCGAAAAAGCGTAGATTTTCTTGCCTTGTTACCGTTGGCTACCGGTACCGAGATAAGCGATCACAGCAGCCCTTTCCGTTTCGTCTGACAGGCCAGCGAATGCCATGATCGTCCCTGGGACATAAGCGCGCGGGTTAGCCAGATACACATCAAGCTCCACCTCTGACCATACAATACCCGAATTTATCAACGCCGGAGAAAAGCGCTCAAAACCCGGCAAATCTCCGGCGGTGCGGCCCATAATGCCTTTCAGGCTCGGTCCTACTCGCGGCGCGTCAATCTGCGAATTGGGATCAATATGACAAGCAGCACATCGCTGAGCGAATATGCGCCCACCTAGTGGATCGAGAATGCCCGCACCTTCATCCGACGCTTCTTGAGCGGCGGCGCTCAGACAAGTCCCGAATATGCCGGTTAAGAGGCCGAGCGAATTCAACCCAAACAAACCCATCACCTTCTCCTCAATCAGTCTTTCCGATCGACAGCATCCAAATCTATCTGAAGAGGCATGCCCGCAGTCTCACCTCCATCAACAATGAACTCTGCGCCAGTGGAGAAACTACTCTCATCGCTGGCTAGGAAAACAATCAAATCGGTCACCTCACCAACTTTGCCCAAACGTTGCATGGGGACGTGTTTCAGCGATTGATAGACGCCTTTTACGAGATCGGTGTCAACGTTTCCGGGATGGACAGAATTCACCCGGACACCCTGTCCCGCCAGTTCGATGGCCAGGCACTTGGTCATGCCGCGCAGCCCGAATTTGCTGGCCCCATAGCCTGTACCGAACGCGAAACCCTTGAGCCCTGCGGTTGATGATACATTTATGATCGAAGAGGGACTGGAACGTTTCAGCTCCGTTATCGCAGCCTTCACCCCTCGGAATGCGCCAGTCAGGTTAACATCCAAAATGCGGACCCAATCGTCCATCGAATATGTTTCGACAGGTCCGCCGTTCACAATTCCAGCATTATTGATCAGAACATTCAGAGCGCCGAATGTCATCACGGTTTCTGCGACCGCAGCCTCCCAGTCGGAACTTTTCGTCACATCAAGAGTGACGAAAATCGCATCGGGCCCAAGACTTTCGACAAGTGCCTTGCCTTCATCCTGCAAGATGTCTCCTATTGCGACCTTGCCGCCCTGCCGCACGATTGCGCGAGCGTGTTCAGCGCCCATCCCTTTTGCTCCGCCGCTGATCAATGCGACCTTGCCAACAAGCCTTTTGGCTGCTGGTGTATCGTTCATACAAATTTCCTTCGATTTCGTAGTCCCGCAAGGCTCAGAGAACTGACCAGCCGCCGTCGGTCGACAAAACGGCGCCGTTCACATTGCTTGCGTCTGCCGACAGGAGCCAGCACACACTCGCAGCGACTTGATCGGCAGTGGCCGGAGGTGGAATCAACTCGAAATATGGCTGAATCGCCGCACGTCCACGCTCTGAAGACATGGTGAGGTCAATACCGGTAATCGTTCCACCGGGCGCGATTGCGTTGCAGCGAATATTGTCCCGGAAATACATTTTGGCAGTGTTGCGGGTAAGACCAACCAGAGCATGTTTCGAGCTCGTATAAGCTGCGCCACCGCCCGTACCCGAAATGCCGGCGATTGATGCCACATTGACAATAGCGCCGGTGCCCTTCTTCACCATTCCCGGCAGAAAGGCACGCATGGTTTGCATCGGCCCTTTGACGTTGATGGCGAACACTTTGGCCCACAGTGCATCAGTCATTTCGTCCACTGGCGCAAATCCGTCCAATATGCCCGCCACATTAGCAAGGAGGTCAACTTCGGCCACATCTGCGGTGATTGTCTCAATCCAGTTTTGCGACAACATGTCTGCAATAACGATCCGCAAATCGCCACCCGCCTGACGCGTTTCTTCAGCAAGAGCCTGACAGCCATCGGCATTCACATCCGTGGCAATGACCGTGGCACCTCGGCCGGCTAGATTGGTGGCCACCGCCCGGCCAATGCCCGATGCGGCCCCGGTTACCAATGCCACCTTACCGGACAAAGATTTGCAAGATTCCATTTGTTTATCTCTATTATATCGGTTGGTTAAAATCGGAACTTAGGTGCGTCCTAATTGTCGCGGGCGCCTTCCAAAATCCATTGCCTCAAGGCTTCGCGGTCAATTTCCGACACGAAGAGGAATGGGTGCGACGGCGGCGGCATGGACCACCCGACCCCTCCTATCTGGCGATGATCGCCTAGGACCTTGCGAAATAGATAACTGCCCTGCGGATCGCCGGGCTCAACCCGCAAATATGTGGGAAGCTGCACCGCAGGCACGCCGACAATCTGGGAATAGGCAAGGCCTCGCTCCAGCACGAGTTCGCCCATGTGATCGTCGCCAGTATGGCACACCACACATTGGCGATCGAAATAAGGCTGAATGGTCTGCGAGAAGCTGACCGGAGATGAAACTTGCGCGCGCGCGGCCAAACCGATCGAAAGCCCTGCTGCCGCAACCAGCAGCACAATTCCCTTATGTATGCTCATGATTGCTCCCCAGCCACATGAGCCGTTGCTGCGGATTGTCCAGCTATCATGCCAAAGGTCATCGCAAGGCCTAATGTGCATCCTGCCGCCCAGTAGCTGTCGCGGGCGGGACTGGCGATGCAATTGCCTGCCCCGAAAAGCCCTTCGACAGGCGTGCCGTCGCTGGCGATTATCCGAGCCTGACTGTCGATTACGGGTCCTCCTGACGTATCGAGCAGACCGGGTGCCAGGATTATCGCATAAAAAGGACCCTGGGCGGATATCGGGTACATATTGGCCTGAGGCTTGTCATTCGCCGGCCAATCGGAACCGGGGGCGACGGGCGGCATATATTGATCAAGGGGATTGTTACCTCGCCCGAAATCGAGATCCTCGCCCTTCACAGCAAATTCATTGAAGCGTGCAATTTCGCTGCGTAATGTTTCCGCAAAATCATCGGAAATTTGAACCCCGCCAATTTGGGGTCCAACTTCGTCTAGATAACTTCGGATGGATGCCGCAAGGTCTCCGAGTGTATCGCCAGAAAAAACATAATTGCCATCGTCCGGTAGAACCGGGAATGGCATGATACCTCCGAAAAGCTCGGCTGCCCGCTGATCGTAAATGACGAAATTGAAAAGCCTTGGATATTCGGTCTGACCTGGGTCCCATTGATACATAGCTTTTGCGCGGTCATGATAGCTGCGCCGTTCATTGACGGCGCGCCGTCCGTATTTGTCGACATAAATCATGCTGTCAGCAAAGGTCCCGAAAGTATCGATTGGTGTCGCCTGATATTGCAGGGCTTCCTGCAAGATCACCGGCCCGCGCCAAGCTCCCCCGACATTCCCGATTTGCACTCCGATCCGCCCCGTCAACTCAATCAGATCACCTGTCGAAGTCGGGGCGGCACAAGCGCCAAAAACCGGATTCTTGTGGAAGCGTCTCAATAACGCGGGGTTGTGCGCGAACCCCCCTGTTGCGGCGACGACGCCCTTTCTGGCAGCAATCCTGAAGGCCTTCCCATCGTACAAATTACCCGCAACGCCCGCTACGCGATTACCGGACATGATAAGTTCAGTCGCACTTGCGCGGGTCATGGATCGAATACCCGCTTTGTCTATGGCGCTATGCAGCAAAGCCATCAAACCATCGCCCGCGCCAGATTCGCCTTCGGGCATGACAGGAGAAAGGCCGCGACCCGCAGGCGCCTTATTCTCGGGATATTGGGTACGATAGTCGACCATTGGATGGTTTAGAAATTCGAACATCTTGCTATGCAAGATCCCCATCCTCTCAAGATCTTCGACCATCTCACTACCCTTGTCGTAAAACGTCGATAGGAGTTCGTATCCATCTGCCGAAGCTCCAAAGAAAGAGGCATCCGGATCGTAGGATTCAGGAAAACTGTTGCGCACGACGTAGCGGAGAAAATCATCCTTCTCATCGATAAGGCCTGCGGCTCTCATCGCCGGATTATTGGCTATCCAGTAATTGCCCCCCGATTTCGCAGAGGTCCCTCCTCGCATCGCCCCTTTGTCCAGCATAAGCACCTTAGCACCGCCATGATGGGCAAAAAGAGCGGCGACGCTTCCGGCGGCTCCCGTTCCCAGAACGACCACATCAACTACTTCTTCAATCACATCGCCTGAAGTGCCGCGGGCTGCAGCAGCTGTTGCTGTTAAGCCAAGGCCCGCACCGAAAATCGCCGTACCTTTGCCAAAGGTACGGCGACTGACGCCTGAGTTGCCCTTATGTTTCGCATCGGTCATTTTTTGGCTCCGGTATCGATCCACGCCTCGATCAGTCTTATTTCCTCTGGCCGGATAAGATTGCCCGTGAACGCAGGCATCGCAAAGCCAGTCCCGCCAGCGGAAATGTGCGTTCCAACAATCTTGTGGAGCAAATAGCTCTGCTGCGAATTACCAGGCTCCACTCTCTTAAAGCCTGACTGAAGGGACGGAACGCCAACTATCTGATCATAGGCAAAGTGCATTTCCAGCGTAAGGCCGCCAACCGGGTCGTCATTATTGTGGCAAGTTGCACAGCGAAGATCAAAGATCGGTTGAATGTCCCGGTCAAAACTGGGCTCGCTTTCAGATTGCCGAGCCAGCGCTGCACTGCCCGCAAGAATGGCAAGTCCCAAGACCAGCATGCGATAGGCAGCTAGCCTCGTCATACCAGGTCCCTCACAGCAGAGGTTGCTGCATTCCTGCCCGCAATAGCGCCAAAAGTAAGGCCTAGCCCGAGGGTGACACCTGCGCCCCAATATGCGTCGCCAGCTGGGCTCGCGATGCAGTTTCCCGCCCCGAACAAACCACCTATGGGTAGATCATCGACATCCATCACCTGAGCATCGGGATTGATTACCGGACCACCATTGGTGTCAAGAGCACCCGGCGCGATGAGTATTGCGTGGTAGGGCCCATCTTCTGACAAGGGGCGCATGGTAGGATTGATGCTAGGCTCAGCCTGGGATTTGTCCGGGTGCGACATGGCGACAAATGGGTCTATCAGGAAGCGCTGATAGGCCTTTTCAGCGTCAGTTTCCCCCCGATGGAAACTTGCATCGGTCCCGCTTCGAGCCATTTCATTGAATTCATCAAATGTCCTGCGCAGCTGATCGGCAAAGTCAAGCGCAGCCATGCTCCCGCCAGTGGAATGGCGTAGGCTTGATAGACGCTCTGCAATTGCCGCCCCCAATTCTTCCAGCGTTGCTGCAGACACCACATAATCGGCTTTAGCGTCCCCAACTCCGGGATAAGGGTAGATGCCCGCGCATTCGACTGCGCCCGCGTTATCGTAAATATGCGCTTGAATTAGGTCAGGATACTCAGCAGCAGTCGCGTCCCAAGTATACATGGCCTTGGTGCGGTCGTGATAATTGACGCGTTCATTGCCGGTCCTGCGGCCGAACTTGTTGACCATGAACGAACTTGTTATGAACGGATAGAAGAAGTCAGTCCCGACGCTGCCGCTTGCTAGCGCGTGCTCCAGCACCACCTGCGCCCGCCAAGCACCGCCCATATTGCCGAGCTTCGCCCCGGCGTCGCCTGCAATTGTGATGAAATCACCGGTGGCGGTCGGAACGGCGCAGCCGCCGAATATTGGATCAACCTGGAATGCCTTGCGCTTGGCCAAATCCTGCAAATAGCCTCCGGATGCGAACACAACGCCGCGGCGCGCAGCAAAACGTTGCCTGCCCTGAGGCGTTTCCACTTCAAGTCCGATGACCTCTCCAGAATCCGAAGAAATCAATCCGACCGCCGAATGCCGGCACAGCACAGGCACGTCATTCTCGGACAACCAAGCATGAAATTGGCGGATCATTTCCGTACCGCCCGAGACATCGCCTTGTGCATCAATCGGAGCATATGTGCGTCCGCTGGGACGTATATTCTCGGACAGTCGCTCGGCGTAATCGTACGCACCCTTGTCATCCTCAGGCAAGAATGCGAAAAATCCCATGTTCAGCGCACCAACCCGCTCAAGCCCCTCGAATATGACATTCACTTCGTCATAGAAGCGCTCCATCAGAGCATATTGTTCTGCCGGCAGACCCAAAGTCGGGTGATCCGCCGTGTACCATGCGGGGCTTGAGTATCGTGCGACATAGCGAAGGAAATCAGGTTTCGGATCAGGCAGGTTGAGTTCACGAAAACGCTTGTTGTTCGGAATCCAACACTGGCCAGCAGATTTCGAGGTGGTTCCGCCGAATGTACCAGCCTTTTCGAGCACCAGAGTGTCGGCGCCATTCGAACGCGCCATTACCGCCGCACTGCACCCCGATCCACCACTTCCGACCACGATGACATCAACCGTGCGGTCGAACTTTCTTGATCGGGACAGTGCAGGTGCTGCAGCTGATGGTGCAGCAAACCCAAGCAGAATCTCCCGCCGGCTTTGTCTTGAACTGGACATCGAATATCCTAGCCTTTCTCAGCTGCAGGAAGGCGCGGCGTACCGTCGGCTTCATAGCCTTCGCGAAAAACCCACGGATCCCATCCATCCCAGCTGTCGTCAGTTGCCAGATCAGAGCGTTGGAATGCCCGGATATCATCGAACTGACCGCTCCTGATTTTTTCTGGCCAATATGGATCGCCGATGCTCGATCGGCCGACACCGACCAAATCGAAGCCACCGGCCTCGAGGCCGTCAACCAACAGCGCAATACTTTGCTGGGCTGTCACCGAGCCTTCTGGCCCAAAGAGTATGTCCTTAAATTCCGTATCCAAGCCAACGCTGCCCACAGTCATGACCGCTGCATCCGTCATAGACTTGACCCATGCTGCCAGACTTCGCGGGCTAACTGGCCATTCGGGCTGGTAAAATCGCCGCTGAGATACGTCGAAAAGATCTACGCCAGCCTGCCTCAATACTGAAACGAAGAGTTCCAGATCGCCGGGCGACCGGAACACGCGGGCCTCAAAATCGACTTCTTTCCATTGGGAAAAGCGGAAAGCGATTGGTATATCCGGGCCGACGGCTGCCCGGACTGCGCTGACGACTTCGGCCGGAAAACGTATCCTGTCGGCGAATTCCGCTCCCCCATATTCATCGTCCCTGATGTTTGTTTCATGCCACAGGAACTGGTCCAGCAAATAGCCATGAGCTGCATGCAATTCGATCCCGTCAGCTCCGGCATCCATTGCCATGACGGCACTGCGGACATAGGCATCCCGTAGATTTTCCAAATCTGCAGTGGTGGCAGCGCGCCCGTTTGGCGTGCTCCTGCGCAGCAGGCCGGAAGGGCTGACCGAACATGCGGGATCGTCAAAACTCTCGCCATGCATCTTGCGGGCAGCGCCCTCGTGCCACAATTGCACAAAAATCCGCCCGCCATGAGCGTGAATCGCAGTGATCAATTCACGCCAGGCTGACTGTGTTTCTGCGGTCATTCTCAATGCGAGAGGCTGATCGGTGGCTGCCGGATGATCCACAGCACATGATTCCGTCATGATCAGGCCAAAACCGCCACGAATACGCTCGACCAGATAATCGATCATGGATGTGTTGGGCGCGCCGGTCCGACTCTTGCCGACTTGCATACTCGGAACAACCAGTCGGTTCCGAAGCTGAACGCCGTTGAGCACGAATGGCTCGAACAACTCTGCACCGTTAAACGTCGGCATCTTTCCCCCACCCCCAACTCAATATCATTTCACATTACGATATCACCAGGTGATATCAAGGTCGGGTATGCATTGAGGCAGCGTCTTTACTGAGAAGCCCCTTTCATCATACGTTCGAAGATTGTGATCGAAGAATCTCCTAGCATCGCCATCATGCGGCGTTCCGGAGGTGTATGATCGACAACGCTTTGCTGCGCCTCGATCATACGCTTGTCTTCCGCAAAGGCCGCGCAAGCAACTTTGAATGCACCATCCACATGGGCTTCTGAATTTTCACCAGCGGCTGTGATCCAGGAAAAGAAATAGCGAGAATTCTTCTCATCAATCGGCGTCACAGCCTGACCATTAAAATCATCAAGCACGGGTTCAGCATTACATGGGCCTGAACCGGATAATGGGGCGGAACCAGCCGGATAGGATGAGGGCATAAGCCGCAATACGCCGGGGATGAGGTATTGGTACAACGCTCTTTGATCGACCAATTCTCCCTCTTTTCCGCCCATCCCGGGGGGCAGGGTTTGATTTCGCACCCACCAGTCGAGTTGAATTCCATTCTTGAGAACCTGTCGTTCCGGCTTGGCGTTCGTCCATTCCTGATCCGCGTTGAAGCTGTCGCGATGCACAAAGGCAAGATGCGAAAAATCGAGTAAATTTGCGCTGATCAACTGGTGACTTGCTGCATAATCGAGATAGCCAGTTCGGGCGCTGTAACTTTCGGGCTCATCGACTGGCAGCATTTCAGGGATGGTCGTAAAGTCGGCCTGCTTATCGCCGGCCCAGAACCAGACCCAACCCGATCGCTCCACGACTTCGAATTTTCTGACCTTCGCCTGCTTGGGAATCAGATCCTGCCCTGGAATTTCAACGCATTCGCCGTCGCTCGAAAACAGCATGCCATGATACATACAGCGCAAGTTGTCGCCTTCGATACAACCAAGCGACAACGGAGCGAACCGATGCGCACAGCGATCTTCGAGCGCGACCAACTCGCCCGCAGAGGTCCGGTAGAAGGCCATCCGTTCACCGAGATAGGAGTGGGAAACAATTGCGTCGGCGGGGAATTCATGACTCCAGCCAGCCATATACCAGACGTTACGCGCGTACATACCAGATCCTTGCTTATCCAAGTCGTCATTCCCCGCCGGCCCGACCATCAATTAGTAATTGAAACCAACAGTAATGCCGTAAGTTGCCGGACGTCCCGTGCGGCGAACCACGTTATCGATCAGGTAACTGGTCGTGTTCCAATAATAGGTATTGGTGACGTTCCGGCCCCAGATTTCGGCTTTCCAGCGTCCATCCGCAGTTGTTGCACCTAGGCTAAGATCCAAAATTGCGTAGGCCTTGTTGGTGAGCGAAGGGTAGCCATGCAGAACAGCACCGGTTTCCGCCCCAAACGATGAATTGGTCTCGCTTTGATAGCTGCCGCGCGCCATTGCATAAGCATCCCAATCTCGCGTCAGAGACCGCTCATACCGGATGCCGCCGACAGCCGACCATTCAGGCGTAAACGGAAATTTCTCACCTTTGAAATCGATCGGATCGCCATATGCATTAAAGTTCAGGAAATCCGATGTGACGCGCGTATCGATATAGGTCCCCGCAAAATCCACTGTCAGGCCTTCGGCCGGTCGCACTACAATTCCGAGCTCAGCGCCATCGGCCTCGGAAGTTGGCACGTTAAGCAGCTTAAAGATGGGCCCGAAGATATTGTCGATTACCCGCCCAAATATTTGCTTGTCTTTGTAATTATAATGGAATGCCGCGGCCGTGAGACTGATCGTACGATCAAAGATGTCAGTCTTAACGCCCACTTCGTAAGAGGTGAGTGATTCCTGGACTGCTGGCTGTAGTTGACTGAACGTTGTAGCGGCCGTTGTCGGGAAGGACCCAGCCTTGAATCCTCTACTGACCGACGCATACAAAAGCGTTTCCGGCGCCGGCTTCCAGTCCAAACTTACGCGCCAAGGCGTGTTCTCTTCGCTGAGGTCGGCAGTGAACAAACCGTTAGAGAAATCAGGCAGGAAGGTATAGCACTCGCCCGGAACAACCGCGCCTCCAGTTACCAGATCGCTCAACCCCCTGTCGAACGACAGTGTGCACTGGGACGCCTCACTAGTCGTCCACGTATGCCGCAAGCCAACATTCAGCTTGAGGGTATCCATCAGCGGAAAAGCAGCAGACGCATATATTGAGGTCGATTCCGATTTCGAACTCTTCACATTCTGGAGCGTGGTCCAAGGAACTCCCGTGGCCGTGAAATAACTTGCCGTTAACAGCCCATTCTGATCGTAAAGTTCAGAGCCATTCTCGTGTGAGTAATTAATGCCTGCCTGTATATTACCGCGCCCGTCGCCAATTTCCTGGTTCAGGCGCAGCTCCTGAAAGAATGAATTAATCTTGCCACTGTTACGAGTAACCGTGGTTTGGGTATTAACGCCAGTGATATCATATAGATTATCCGACGTAAAATGCTGATAACTTGTTAGAGAAGTCATCGTGAGCGCATCGTTCAAATAGATATCCGCACGACCGGAAATCTGCTGAAACTTCATATCGAGTCTCGGACTCGCACCAGGAAACCAGTCCGCAGCCCGGCTATTCATCGGAGAGATCGGATTGTTCAGAAAATCCTCTATCGGGCTAGGGTAGTCCCCGTTTGCCAGATAGGTCGGATTCGGCAGGCGATCACCCGGCGCCGCCGGAGAGACAGCATCCGGGTTAAGCAACACGAAGCCACTCAGCTGCGATGCCTGCGCGTCGGATTCGTCACGCCACATATTGGCGTTGATAGAGATGCTGATATCTTCATTCGGAGAAATTTCGGTTAGCAGCCTGGCCGCCCAATAGCGCCTGTCCCCTAGCTCTTCATCACGCGTATTGCTGCGTTGCCAAGCACCACCCTGATCGGTCTCCGCAGATAAGCGCATACGCACTCCTTCCGTCACTGGACCGCTGACATATCCGTCAAGATGAACCTCGCCAAATCGGGCCACCGTTGCCGTCAATCCGGCAGCAAAGTCACTAGTGGGCCTGGCGGCAATAAAGTTCACCGCACCTCCGGTCGCGTTCTGCCCATAGAGGGTTCCTTGCGGACCTTTAAGAACCTCGACACGCTCGACATCCAGCAGAGCACCTGCCGACATCACCGGGTAGGGGTAGGGAATCTGATCTTGATAAAGGCTGACAGTAGGCGGCGCCATCAGAGCCTGCTCATAAAAGCCAACACCACGTATCGTGTAGACCGGGGTTCCCATGTCAGTGCTTGAAAATTGTAAGCTTGGCTCAATACGAGTTAGCGATGCGACATCGACCACCCCGCGCTCATCCAAAGAATCGGCGGTAATAGCTGTGATCGACAGACCGACATCGGCGATATTCTCGGATCTCTTTTGCGCTGTGACGATAATCGCGTCGGAGGCAAAGTTCTCATCAATTTTCGGATCTGCACCCTGAGCTAGCACGCCCTGACTGCCCAACATGTATATGCTTGCCGGAATGAATGCGGCATAATGCAGATTGAATTTCTTGCGCAATTTAACCTCCCCAGACGCAGCCCATTTTCTGAGCGTTCGCCTCCGCCCCTTCAACCGAAAGAGCAGATCAGCTCCCTATGGGGGGTTCTGCGGTCACTTTCTAGCTAGTCAGATGTAATGTTTAATATTAGCGATCATGAAACTGGGGCGGCCTCGCACTGAGGGGCCCGGGCAGTAGGTTAGGCGGTCGCGGTTCGCTCAAGGCTCAATTTGTCATACTCGTTTGGTGGGCTCGCGCGCGTGAGAATAGCTGGCGCGCTCGCATCCTGCTTCGTGCATTGCATCCGGTGGTTCAGTGCAATAGTTTGGCATGCGATCTCTCTTTGAAACTGGGCGGGTGGTAAATTTGTGGGGCGCAAATTTGACCTTCGGACAATGGCTTGAGCGACGCGACCACGCCCTTTCGCTTGGAAACATTACAGATATAGAAAGTCGCATTTGCTATGAGGACCACCGATAGCGCCGTGGATATTGCCGTTGGCGAATTAAGATCCCGTATCGCAAAAGGGCGTCTTGTTTGCGGCCAGCGGCTGCCAGAACCCGACCTTTCTGTTGAACTCGAGATCAGCAAACCTGTCCTGCGCGAGGCGTTTGCACGCTTGCAGGCCGATGGCGTGCTCGAGCTACAGCGCTTTCGTGGCGCAACAGTGCTGCGGTTATCACCGAATGACGTCGATCGCATGCTGAGGATTTGTGCAGCATTTGAGGGCTTGGCCGCGGGCGAGGCCGCGCGCAATGTCGATCAGGGCGACAACCTTCTTATGTTCGAAACCGCTTCGAAAAAATTTCTCGCCGGCACTGCGTCCTCCCAGAGCGACCTATTCGATATGACCGGCGACCTGCTGGCAACAATTTATCGCTTGGCTGACAACCCTTATCTAGATCGTCTGACTACGCGCGTGCACAATCCCTTGCTTCGTCAGTTCATGACACAGTTCGTCCGCTATAATGCCAAAGACGCAGATCGCAGCAAGGCCTTCGCCCGGTCGGTCATCGACGCCATTCGCAAAGGGGATGAAGGGCGTGCTGAGATTGAAATGCGCAATTGGGTGCACGGCGAACGCCAGCGAATCCACACGAGCATTCCTGATCGTGAAATGAAATGTCCGTAGAACCTCGCCAGCCGGGTTTCAGCCCCTGATATTGACGGCAACTTCCTTCGCGAATTAGAGCCACGCTCGAAATGGCGAATTGCTAGCCTGCTATCGCGCTCTTATGTTGGTATTGGAATAGATGGATGGCAAGCGAACAATCATTGTACCTTCAATCGCGCAACGGCGGTTCACTATTCCTGCGCCGCGGCCTTATCGACCTTGCCAAAGGATTGCTGTCCACCGAAGGTCCGGAGGCTCTGACGTTACGTCGGCTAGCACATGCAGCCGGATGTTCAACGAAAGTCATCTATGCTAATTTCGGCGGAAAGTCGGGCGTAGCTGAGGCACTTTACCGGAGCGCGTTCGAAACCGTCAGGCAACATTTTCAGACAGTCCCCGAAGACATTTCGCCGCTTGAGCGCATTCGGCTCCTTGCATTGGCATACCGTAACTTCGCACTGGCGGAACCGGAAATGTATGGCCTTATGTACGAGCGTACTATCCCGGGATATACACCAAGCGCAGATGCGATAAGAACAGCCGCCGATACTTTCGCTCTCGTTTTGCAGCCGATCGAAGACTGCATTCGCAATGGCTCGCTCATCGTCAACGATTCTGAGGAAATTGTTCGTAAGCTATGGGCGACACAACATGGGCATATCAGCCTTGCACTCAGCGGTTACATCGTGCCGGAAGAGAGTGAAGAAGAATATATCTCGCTGGTAGAGGGTGTTCTGACGCGTTATCGCAAGTTAGATAATAAATAGAGCCAATCGCCGCCGATTGGCGATGTAACTCCGACCTAACCGCTTTGGGGTATCGATCTGGTTCTACGCGAAAAATTCTACAATTCGCTCTCGCAGCCACCGATGGCCGGGGCGGCCTTCCGCCGCCAAGCTCCAACACAAATCTACGTCAAATGCCTTTAACGGGAAATCGGTCGCGACTTCGCAAAGGTTATGGCTACGTCGCAGCATTTGGGCGACGCTTTCCGGGACCAGTGCAATCATATCCCCTAATTCGACTAATGCGCCGATCGGAATGTAGTCGGGCGTGGCGATGCGACGCTGCACTTGATGTAAATTGTGATTGCCATCCAAAAGGGCGTGAGCGTCTGGCGAAACACTCGGACCCAGTTCGAACGTCACGAGATCAGAGCGCACAAAGTCTTCCGTACTGAGCGTCGTGCCCACGATCTTGTTATCGGCGGCGGCAATACAAACCTTGGTTTCGCGCCAAAGTGTTGCCGACACCAAGCGCTTTCCAAGCGAATGCACGAAAGGTTGCGGAGCAATTAGAAAATCAACTTCACTGAGCGACTCGCCGCCTTCCATTGTGTTCTCGACGAAAGAAATCGATACGCCTGGCGCCTCCTTCACGATACTCGCGATGACTGGTGCCAGCTTTGCGATTACATAATCTACGGTCCGTAGTGTAAACTGGGCTGTCCCGATCGCAGGATCGAACTCCGCTGGCGCCTTCAGCAATTGATATAGGTGCGCGACCGCCAAATTCAGATCGTTCTGCACAGACAGGGCGCGTTCGGTTAGCCTGTTTTCTCGTCCGGCGGCTGCCAGCAATTCGTCATCAAATAAATCACGCAGCTGCCGCAACATATGGCTTACCGCTGGTTGAGTTAGTCTTAAGTTTGCAGCAGTTTGACTAACACTCTTCGTCCTCAACAGATCTGCCATTACCGGCAGCACGTTGAGGTTCACCTGACGCAGCGCAGTTATTGCTTTGATCCGGTCAAGTGCCGGTGCCTCACGCTCACTCAAAATCCACATCCCAATCTGACCATACAAGGTATTCAGCATCGTAATGGCCTGTCCTGCCACATTTAAGCTAACTTGAGAACATAGCAGATTCAAGCTCGACGCAGGAAACAGGATGGCAGAAAGATTGGGTTGATCCGATGTGATCGCCCGGTCGGTTTACCCGACAAATTTCGTGAAAAAGGGATTCGCTCGCGCCGGAACCTTTTACGAAGTGCAATTCCAAAGAAACTCATCGAAGAAGAGAGTGAAATGCAACGTTTCGACATCCGGAATCCAAATTTTGGTGCCTTTAATCGTCCATCGCGGATCGAAGCCGACATCTTCGAATTGGAGATTGAAGGTGAAGTGCCCCTTGGGCTGAATGGATATTTTCTTAGACAAACAGCAGATCCACAATTCCATCCAGTCGACGAAATGATCGTCGTCGAGCCCGACGGCCTGGTCAACAGTTTCCATATCGCCAATGGGCACGTCGATTTTCGCAGCCGGTACGTTAGGACAGAGCGCTTCTTGAAAGAACGCGAAGCCCGACGCGCTTTGTTCGGGCGATATCGCAATCCATATGCCGATGACGAGGAAGTAAAGGGGGTCGATCGATCGACGGCCAACACATCGCTTCTATGGCATCATGGCAAGCTGCTCGCCCTCAAGGAAGACGGACTGCCTTATGAGCTCGACCCGACTACGCTTGAGACGAAGGGCCGGTACGATTTTTGCGGCGACGTAAAAAGCCAAACGATGACGGCCCATCCGCGCATCGATCCTGACACGAGCGAACTCTTCTTTTACGGGGCTTCCGCTTCAGGAGACGCAACGCCCGAAATCGCATATTATGTCGCTGACGCTGAAGGCAATATTACCGCAGAACGTTGGTTCAAAGCACCCTATTCGAGCATTGTTCACGATTTCGTGGTCACGAAGAACTGGGCGATCTTTCCCATAATGCCAGCTGTATCGAGCCTTGAGCGGCTCCAATCGCGCGGCCCCATCTACGAATGGGAATCAGAACGTCCGTCCTTTATCGGGGTCTTGCCAAGAGATGGATCATCCGAGCCACGGTGGTTCGAAACCGACCCCATGTTCGCATTTCACATGGTCAATGCCTTCGACGACGGCAGCAATTTGGTGACCATCGACGCCATGGAATCACCTGTATTCCCGATGTGGTTTCCCACTGACGAGCAAAAAGCAGCCTTTGCTCGCGGCACTCCGCCAAAGGATGAATTCTTCAGCCAGCTCACTCGCTGGACAATTGATCTCGGTGGAGAGGGACGGAACGCGGTTTCCCGTAGCACTTTGCATGAATGGGACGCAGAAATGCCGCGTATGGACGATCGCTTTGCATGCACGCCCTATCGCTATGCCTTCTATTCGGCCGACGATCCCAGCCAGCCAATTGTCACCACGATCGGCGAAAGGGGCGTTAACCACAATTCGATCGCTCGTTGGGATCACGAGACGCAGAGCCTCTCCAGCTGGCACACCGGAGCGAATTCGGCCGTGGGCGAACCAGTCTTTGTCCCGCGCTCTCCAGATGAAGGGGATGGCTGGCTACTGGCCGTGGTCCAGCGCTATCAGGACATGTCTAGCGAGTTGGTCATCCTCGACGCGCAAAAGCTTGAGAACGGACCTGTTGCCAGAGTATTCATGCCAATGCGGCTGAAGAACGGCATCCACGGTGCATGGCTACCGATAGAGTCCGATTACTGACACCACCTAAGTGCGTTATCTGGCTTAAAAACAAGGTTTAGGAGAGTTTTATGAATTTCGAGAACTATATTGCAGCATATAATTCCGGCGACCCGGATGCTCTGGCTCCATTCTATACGGAAGATGTCATAACAGATGGCCCGGATGGTCGGCATCATGGCCGTGAGGCATTAATTGGAATGCTTAATTTTATTCATGACGGCGTGACCGAAATTCTCGATCCGCAATTGGTCGTGCGCGAAGATGATCTGATCCTAGCTGAAGTGAACGGAACCTTCACAGCTGACCGAGATCGTCCGGATTTCATGTTCAAGCCGCTTGAGGCAGGAGAACGCCTAACCATGAAGTTCTTCACCTCGTACCGTCTACGTAACGATCAAATCGCTCATTTCACTCTGGGCTGCTGGCCAGCACAGCGTCAGGTTACGTAAGGGCGAATAGGGCGCGAACGAGCCTTGGGCCGTTCGCGCCCCGCCCCTGGCCCTCAGGCAGGTTCATTGATGATAGTGTACTGACCATATTCGGCCAAAGCGGTCTCCCCCCACTCAACGCCGACCCCGGAAGACTTGGCCCCAGCAAAGGGAATGTTCGGTGCAACGTCCATATGTTTGTTGATCCAGACGGCACCGGCTTCAATCTGCTCTGCTACAGACCGCGCCCGCGCAATATCAGCGGACCAGATCGAACCACCCAAGCCAAAAACTGACGCATTCGCCTGTGCAATTGCATCCTCCACATCATCAAAAACAATGACTGGCAATACCGGCCCGAATTGCTCTTCGTCGACCAATCTGGTGCCGCTCGCAATATCGCGAATAATGGTCGGCCGGATAAAATAGCCATCTCCATCGGGCTGATCTGATCCGGCAATCAACTTGCCGTCGCTTGCGCCACTTGCGATCAGGTCTTTGACCTTTTCGTATTGCGCCCTGTTCTGGACCGGCCCCAGGACAATTCCCTCATCCATACCATTCCCGACCGGTATATTGTCTGCAATCGCGGAAAGCGCGTCGCAGAGCTCGTCATAAACACCGCGCTGCACATAGAGACGCTTGATCGCGATACAGACCTGTCCACTGTTGAAAAATGCGCCCATGAAAAGGCCTTCTGCAACTTGTGCGGGATCGACATCGTCCAGCACGATCGCAGCATCATTGCCCCCCAGTTCAAGCGTTACCCGCTTCAACCCATCAGCCGCACTCGCCATCACTTGGCGGCCAGTCGCAGTCGACCCGGTGAAGCTGACCTTGCGCACATCGGAGTGCCCGGTGAGCGCAGCGCCAAGATCATTCGCATCTGCGATAATGTTGAGGACGCCAGCAGGAACATGCTCGCGCACGATCTCACCGAACAGCAAGGTTGCAGCCGGTGTCGTTCCTGCAGGTTTCACGACGACCGTATTGCCCATCAATAATGCAGGAGCGACCTTGGACGCCATCAACGCCAAGGGGAAGTTCCACGGCACGATTGCCGCAACCACGCCCAGCGGACGCCTTACCGCGCGCACCACCCGCACTTCGCTATCCTCTATCGTTTCGCCGGGCATCGGACATTCAGCATAGAAGCGAAGGAAGCCGACCATGTCGCTAATTTCGATCTGCGCGAATTGCAACGGCTTTCCCTGTTCCTGGGTCAATACCTTGGCGAGTTCGTCTGCGCGGGCTTCGACAGCAGCGGCCATGGCGAGCAAAACCTTGCGGCGTTGCGATACGTCAGTCGCCGCCCAATTCGGAAATGCCTTGCTTGCTGCGGCCACGGCAGCGTCAACATCCTTCGGCCCGGCGCGGGGGACTTCCACAAATGCAGCCCCGGTTGCCGGATTGATCACGGTCATTGTGCGATCGGATGTGCGCATCTCTCCGTTAATCAGGAATCGAAATTCACTCATTTTAATCTCCTATCTTCGTTATCGGCCAATCACCCATATCTAAATAGTTTGGCTTCTATCCGGCCATGTCGAAGCAATAAGCGGCCTTGTCAGTTATCAGGCTCAGTCAAATTTCAGGCTCGTTGGAGGAAAACCCCGTATCGACCATCATCCGCACGCATTTAACCTTTAGCCGGGAATGGCAGCGGGATTTGCAGCGAGTGTCGGATCGTTCAGCGAAAGCTCGCTCACATCGGCCCATATGCCATGAATCTGTGGGGCATTTCGGAACGGCAATATGATGCGTCCTTCCTCCTCCATAGAGGTTGCATCAACAATCACGATCTCGGCCCGCATTCCGGCGAGATCGTGGCAAGTCCCGACAAGCCAGCCGTCGCCTTCCTCGCTGGAAGTGGCACGCGCGACAAACACTGGTTCCTGCACAACGTGGCTTTCGCCGGCAAAAAAGCTGGTGTACTTTCGATCCTCAACGTCAAAACGGCCATAGCTGTTGTTAGGCTGCTGTCGTGGATCGCTGGGCAGCGCGCCCAGGAATCGCTTTGCCCCATCAGCGTATTGTGCGTAGGTATAGCGATACTTGTGGGTGAAGCGCCGTTCATCAATTCGGGTGAAGGTTGTAACCGGTAGGCTGAATAGTTCTTCCTCCTTCACCTGATCATCACGCGAATTCATATCCATCACAATGCGGCGGATAGTACTCCAGTGCATCTGAAACGGTTCGCCCGCGACATCTTCGAAAAAAGGCCATGTGTTGCCGCTGGCCATGGGCAGATCCATTATGATCCGGTGGCCGTCGTCCCAAGCATTGGTCGTATGCACAATTGAGCGTGAGGGGCCGTAGAAGGTGCGCACATCCTTCGCATCTCCACCCCGAGGGATGACCATGTAGTAGGATGGCAGGCGGGAATCCCAGCCCCAATGTGGTTTGCCAGCCTCAAGCCGCTCCATGCTGGTAACCGTCCCGCCTCCGGGGATGATAACGTAGTTTGACGTGATCATCATATCGTGCAGCATTGAACAATATGGCACATTGAAGCGAACTTCATGCGTAATGTTGCCTGAGGCATCAAAGGTATAGAGATAGACAGCGGTCGAACACAGGCCTTCAGCCTCATAGCCAAAAGCGAAGGTCTCGCCAGTATCCGGATCGCGCTTTGGGTGCGCGGTAAAGGTCTGGCTCTTCCAGCGTCCTTCAAAATCCGTCGGTCCATATGTGGCCAGAGTGTTTGCGTCGATCACATAGGGAAGACCATCCTCCTTCGTCGCGTACAGCTTGCCCGCGAGCACGACAGGAGTTGTATTGGCGGTCGTCCGAATACCGGGATTTGCAATATCACGCACTGCTGGCTCATCGGTCAGCGGATTGCGATAATAGCCATACAGCTGGTGGCCAGCAGCCCGCTGCTTTTCATAACGATCTGTACGAACATAGCGGGTCTTGTAATGCGCGCGCCCATCCTTGATCCGCACCATACTCATATTGCCGTCGGCGGCCAGCAGTGTGTCATCGGCAAATTTGGGCGGATAAAGCCAATCATGGTGCAACCGGTAAAATGCTCCGTCCAGATCTGCAGGAATATTTCCAGTCGTTTCGCAATCGAAGATGTCAGCCTCGAAACGGGTCGGAGCGAAATAACCCGTCATGTCTTTCATCGCAGAGAAATCTACCATCTCATCATCCTGTAAATCTGTTATTACTCAATTTTTATTGCCTCTACCGAGCAGCCACTTGGCGCTTTCGGCCGCGGCGCTCCCACTTTCCCAGCGCATGATGCGCGGCTATCCAGCCAAAGGTCATTGCTGGCCCTAACGTCGCGCCCGCCCCCGGATAGGATGGTCCCATTACGGATGAGGCAGCGTTGCCGAATGCGTAAAGCCCGCGAATTATCTGCCCTTGCCTATCCAGAACGCAGCCTGCAGCGTCGGTTACCAGCCCGCCATTGGTTCCCAGATCGCAGGGATAGATGGGGATGGCGTAGAAGGGGCCTTTCTCAAGTGGCCCCAGGGTGGGGTTGGGTTTTACAGAAAGGTCGGCGAAATGCCGATCGTAAGCCGATTCCCCTCGCTGAAAATCCAGATCCCGTCCTGTCTTTGCCATCCGGTTGAAACGGTCCACCGTTTGCAAAAGGGCCTGCTTCGGGACGTCGATCTCGACAGCCAGCCCGGCCAGCGTAGTCGATTTCCTGAGGATCTTGCGCATGGCTTCAGGCAGGAAACGGTCCATGACGGGCGCGCCCGGGATCATCAGGCCAACCATGTATCTGGACCGGTATTTGGCATCAAAGATCAACCAGCTTGGTATCGTTCCGGCATCTGGACCATTGGCCTGATAAATCAGGTTACCGGCATCGTGATAGGACGCTGCTTCATTCATAAACCGTTTGCCCGCCTGATTAACAACCAGCGAAAAAGGCAGCGATCTTTCCATGAAAAGCGGCCGCGGTCGGTCTTCATTCTCGAGGAAAAAGCCCGGAGTGCGCCACGCGGATGCCAGCCTGTCGGTTGCCGCACCAACGGCCTCGCCCGCTTCCAGAGCTATGCCGGTATTGCTCACTACACCGGCGCTCCACCGTCCGGTCGGCGCTGGAAGATACTTTTCGCGCAGGTTCAGATTGTGATCGAATCCGCCGCTACCGAGGAACACGCCGCGGCGCGCGCGCACAGATACGGTCTTGCCACCGTGAAAGACCTTTGCGCCCGTGATTTCAGCGCCCTGCCTGATCAACGAAATCATCGGAGTGTCCAGCCAGATAGGCACACCCTGTTCGTCCAGCGACAGCTTGAGCCGCGCCAGAAGCGCATTGCCGCCGGTCAATCGACGGGAGCGTCTTGTTCGCAGTCGCCATCCAATATCGGCCAGGTAACGCGCGATCAGTTTCGCCAGCATTGGCTTTGCGCCGGGACTCATCGTCGCCATCAGCTTGGCTTCAGCCAATGTCCAGGAAAAGCGCCCGAAAGTCAGCACCAGCGGGTGCGGTGGCTCCAGCTTGGCGAACTCCGTGCCAAGCCTGTCGGCCATGATGGGTGAAGGATCGTGAGTTCGCCCACCTGTCTTCGCTCCTGGCTTGTCCATGCAATAATCGGGGTAGGCGCAGGCTTCATAGGCCACGTGGGTCCTGGCCTCCATATAAGCCAGCATCCGTGGGGCCTGATCGAGATATGCCTGAACCCGATCTGCCGGCACCGTGTCGCCTACCAGTGAGGACATATAAGAATGCGCGTCCTGCGGGCTGTCAGTAAAGCCTTTCCTGCGCGCATCTTCGCTGTTGGGAATCCACACAGCACCGCCCGAGGATGCCGACGTCCCGCCATAGCGAGACGCCTTTTCAACCACCAAAACATCTGCACCTTCGATCGCCGCCGTCAGGGCAGACGTCAACGCACCTGCACCCGATCCCACCACGAGGATATCGACCTCGTGATCAGTGGCAGAGTCCAGGCCGTCCTGGTGATCCAGCTGAGTCACGCCGCCCCGCTTCCCGAAGTAAGAAAGACGATGAGAGCATCCAGATCCTCGTCCGAAATTTCAGTCTTGCGGAAGAAGGGCATGATCGTGTTTCCGCCGCGAACAGAGTCGCGAATGAGTTCGGGCGTCAAATCGGTCCGGTGAATAAGTGCCGCCGGTTTCGATCCCTGATATTTAGCCTGCAATGCCTGTGTTCCAGGATTGTCATGCTGCGGTGCGTGCGCATGTGCGCACCACTTTTCGTAAACCGCTTTTCCGCGAGCCAGGATATCCTCGCTCGGGTTGGTTCGACCATTACCCATGAGCCCGCTCCTCCCGAACATGCTTGGGCCAGATACCGTTGCGGCCCGGAGCAAAAATGCCATTGGGATCCAACGCGTCCTTCAGCGTATCGTGAAACCGCGGCAGAACATGCCCGCCAAATGAATAGCTTTCACGCATTTCATCCTGGAACAGCGTGTGCGTGCGATATTCCGCCCATCCATGGCTGGCAGCCAGCTTGATGATCTTGGGAACGGCCTCCCTCAGCTTTCTATTTTCTTCGGGGTCCGCAGATATCTGGAAGATCACCACGTATTTCATCACGCGCTCCCAATTGTTGAACGGTGTGTTGAATACGAAACCAGCCTGGATCCCTTCATCACGCAGTGCTTTGTTGAGAATGCGATTGGCCTTGATCAGCTCGCGTCCGTCATGCGGCAGCAGAAAAGTCGTCCACGCATGGCCGCGCGACGGCTCCTGCCCACTCCACGAATTGCGCGCACCCAAGGAGAACAGTTTAAGGTTTGGGACACCTAGGATGGGTGCATCAACGAGGGCTTCCTCTTCTTCCCTGGAAAGCGGGAGTTTGTAGAAATTCCCTTCTTCAAAGGCGACATCCTGTACTGCTGCACTGTAGCGATCCTGAACATATTGCCACTGCGCCCTGATCACCGCTTCAGGCCCGTAGAAGACAAAGCGCATTCGCCAGAAGGGGATCTTGTGCTTCAAGGCATAAGGTTCATATTCCTCCGGCGACGCGTCCCGCGCCATCAGCGTCATATATTCTTCGTCCGGGGCCTGCGGACCCGCGCCAAGCATTGCGGCAAGGCCGGTAATGCCCGGCGTGCCAAAAATCGGACTCTGGAAATCGGGATAGCCCGAAATTATCCGGCTGTTTTCGAGATACGACCAATGATCGATCAAGGGGATCAGATCATCGAAATGCATGAAGTCCACGATACCTTCGAGATAGGCTTCGGGTTCCGGCATCAGCCAGAAACCCATTTTCGTGACCACGCCGTAATTCGATCCGCAGAACAGACCGTCCACCGAAGGTCCCATTCCCATCTTGAATGCCTGCCATGTCTTGCTGCCGGGCACGCCGCCAGTGCCGGTGCGCATCACCTCGCCATTGGCTAGCACCACCTCCATGCCGCAATGGGAATCGAAATGGGCCCGGTGTTGCGGCATGGTATAGCCGCTTCCCTTGTCCAGAGCATTGCCAACCAGGCTCCCCCAGCCGGGATCGGGAACGTCGATCCACAGCTTGATGCCATTGTCCTTCAGGTGCTTGTAAAGGTCAAAATAGCTGACGCCGGGCTCTACGAGGCAATAACCCTGTTCCTCATTGACCTCCAGAATGCGATTCATCCGCTTGAGATCAAGCACGACAACGCCGCTCTGGTTGGGTGCAGAACCGCCATAGGCGAGGTTCTTACCGGTAGAGATAGGGTGGAGAGGAATCCGCAGTTCGTTGGCAATGCGGACTATCTCCTTCACCTCCTCAACACTGGCCGGAGCAATCGCGGCAGAGGGGAGGATTTCGCCTTCCTCATCGAGCAGCGGCGAATAAGCATCACGGTAAAGCAATACATCGTCGCGCTCCGTAAAGACCCAGTGATCGCCTATGGCCAAGCGGAAGCGATCTAGTGCTGCGCCAAAAGTTTCCTGATCCACACCGGGGGGCAAAGGCAGGACAAGATCCTCTGCCACCTTGCGTCGGCCAGCCGTTGTAAAGTATTGATCTTCCGTTGAATCACTCACACGAGCCTCCATTATTTTCTGACCAACTGCCCCCGGAAGAAACCGGCCATCTCGACAGATTGGCGCAATCGGCAGCGGTTATGCCGTCAGCTTTTCATCGCGATCCGTTTTGCTGTGGCGCTCCATCGCATCATATGCAGCCCTTCGTCCGGAAAAGACGCCATCGGCCAGTGAAAGCCCGCTAAAATAACCGTCGGAACAGATGCCCACTGCCGCGCGGCCTGCGGCGTATAGGCCTTCGATGGCCGATCCATTTTCCCTCAAGACAAGGCCGCGTTCCTCATCCACCTTCAATCCGCCCAGGGAAAAGCAGCTGTTAAAGGCAAAGGTATTGTGCAGTGACAGATCAAGCGCCCAATACGGCCCTTCACCAAGCGGCCTTACATAATCGGGGTTCTTGCCTTGGGCATCCGCGCGTCCTTCCCGGCAATCGCGATTGAATTTTGCCACTGTCACATCAAGCGCGCCTGCGGGCATCTTCAGTTTTCGCCCCAGCCGATCGAGCGATTTGGCGACCTTCATCTTGCCAAACATCATATTGAGCAGCGTGGGCAGGCCGAAAAGTTTTCGCGTCCCTTCCTTGTTGGAAATGGATTGCTGCACGACCCGGCGGAACGTCGTATTGTCCAGCAGCAACCATGCCATGGCCTTGGGCTGTTCAATAATCCTGTCGCCAAGAACCGAACAATAGACGTCTTCGTTAACAAACCGCTGGCCCTGCGCATTGACCAAAATGCCTTCGGTTTTGGCATCCGGCGGGTTTAGCAATTGTGAGACGAAGGGCCGCTGCATATATCCGGTTGCACCGCCCGCAGCGCGACCAAGCTGAATACCCGATCCATCACATCCCATCGATCCAATGCGCATCATGGTTTTGAACGTATTGGCCAGCACAGGTAAGTTTTCGCGCATCATATCAAGATTGTAGACAAATCCCCCCGTTGACAGGACCACGCCCCGTTCCGCACGGACCCGTTTGCGAACAGACTTGCCGCCCTCCAGCTTGCGGGCCCTGGCAATTGCACGTTCGGCCTTCATGGCACCAAAGGGCTGATGCGGGTTAACTTTGCGATATAGCTTCTGGTGGGTGCGCTGATCGGCTTCGTTCTCGAGTACCAGCATCTCGACACCGACAACGCGGCCTTCGCCATTCACGATAAGCGCATCGACCCGGCTGTGCGTCTGTACGCGGATAGGCGATTGTTCGATCGACGATCTGAGAGCATCGAAAAAAGCGTATCCACAAAAATTGCCCTTCCCCACCGCCCGGTGCCCGCGCGGCGCCGGTTTTGCGACAGTCATGTAGGACGGCACTTTCTCATTGCCCGAATAATACAGATGCTTTCCGTCGGGCGGGAATACCCGCTTGCCGGTAAATGCCGAACTTTCAAACGGCACGCCGTGTGCACCAAGCCATTCGATGCTTTCACTACTGGTCTCGCAAAAGCGCCGTAGCGTTTCGGGCTTCACCGCATCGCGCACATCCAGGCTGAGATATTTATACATCTCCTCGACGCTGTCTTCGAAGCCCGCTTGCTTCTGATATTTAGTGTTGCCCGCGTAATAGATGCCGCCCGAATATCGCGTTGCGCCCCCGCCATCGAATCGGTCAACCACCAGAACATCGCCGCCAAGCTCATTGGCCTGCAATGCGGCCGAAGCTCCGGCGCAGCCGAAGCCCACCACCACGACATCAGCGGCGTCGTCATAAAAACCCTTTGCATCCCGCTCCACAACTATCCGCGGGCTAGATGTAGAATGGCTGGCCTCTGACCCTGATTGCGCCACTGCACCGTCTCCTTCTGCAACCATTTTGGTTGTCGCGGCGACACGCAGTCGCCAACCGGTAACAACGTTACCTAGAGGCTTGTATCCGCTTCAAAGTGGACAAGGTCAAGCCACTGGACCCGCCTCGCGGTCGCTTAAAGCTAGCTTATGGTAGGTATTACGAAGCTTTGATCGCTTACCCTATTTCCTGTCGGCCAGCCTTGATGACGAACGCCCTCTGTGCATCCGTAACTTCGATGCCTTCATGCCAAACCTGCTCGTCCAGCCAAGGAAATATACGGCAGAACTCCATCCCGAAATGGTCCAGATTCTAGGTGGCAGAGCAGGGCCCATGGTGCTGCCGGATGGTCCGAACCAGCGTTGGTCGCTCGACTTCGTCTCCGACAGCCTGATCTGCGGTCGGCGCTTCCGCATCCTGTACGTGGTCGACGACTTCTCGCGGGAGTGCCTGACGCTGGTGGCTGATACGTCGCTGTCAGGCGCACGGGTAGCCGGGGAACTGACCAGCCTGATCGGCCTTCGCAGCAAGCCGCATACGGTGGTCAGCGATAATGGCACAGAACTGACCTCGCCAGCCATCCTGCGCTGGTCGCAGGAACGGCGGGTAGAGTGGCATTACATCGCACCGGGAAAGCCAATGCAGAACGGCTTCGTCGAAAGCTTCAATGGCCGCTTGCGCGACGAATGCCTCAACAAGACGCTGTTCACCTCGCTGGCCCATGCCTGTTTCGTGCTCGCCGCTTGGCGGCACGACTACAACACGGTCAGGCCACACTCGAAACTGGGTGGGAAGATGAGCGTTCGGTAGCGAAAATAGCTCTTTGATTACGTTCCACCGCACATTTTGGCGCTTCCAAAGTAAATGCTGGCGGGATCCTCTGCTCCATTTAGGCAGAGTATCGAACGAACTTGCACCTCAAACGGCAGGCTCTATCATCTCAGCAGTGCGGGCAGCGTCGTAGGTCGCGAGTTCATCGAAGGCACCTTCACGTATGAGCTTTGGCCAATTCGGGTTAGCCAGCAATACGCGCCCTGCCCCAACCAGATCAAATTCTTCCCGTTCTATCATATCAACAAGTTTCGACAGATTGGTCAGCGAAACGGCAGTAGGACTTTGGGCAGCAAAAAGATGGGGGTCGAACGGCGCTTCCAGCCCGACGGACCCAACCGTCATGGCCAGTTTGCCAGTGACTTTTTTTGCCCACCCTGCCAAGTTAAGGCTACTGTCCGGAAATTCTGGGAGCCAAGAGCGGCGCGTCGAGGTGTCGAAGATATCTACGCCAGCATCGGCAAGCGGTTCTAGCCAGGCGGCCAGCTCGCTTGGGGTTTCCGCGTTGCGGGCATCATAATCATTGCCCTTCCATTGCGAGATACGCAGCATAATTGGAAAGTCTGGGCCAACTCGGTGGCGAATTTCTCGAATGACCTCGACGGCGAAGCGAACGCGCGAGGAAATATCGCCGCCATACTTATCTGTGCGGAGATTGGTTACGGGCCAGAAAAACTGATCAAGCAAATAGCCATGCGCGCCATGAATGGCAACGCCATCGAATCCGATTCGTTTTGCATCTGCCGCCGCCTCGCCGAAGGCAGCATGTCTTCATTGATGATCGAGATGTAATGGCCATCGTCGGTCTGGAGGTCATAGCGCGCCCAGATTTCAAGCCCTTCATCCTGCGGCCGGTAATAATTCCAGTCCGATCCGGTGGGCAGCACCTTGCCCGAAATGCCGGGGCCTGAAAAGCTGCCGCCGGTAATCGGCACGACCATGCGTTGCCCGACAGGCGTCGGTCCCAAAAGCAGGGATTCGGCCAGATCGGCTTCGATTGTCATTACCGGTCGAAGTGATAGCGCCATAGTCGTGTGTCCATCCTGAAGTTTGATAATATCTGGAGCTTGCGCCCGCTCAGATCGGGAAGTGTCCGGGTTGAGTTTCGAATGTGATCCAGCGTGTTTCTGTGAAGCTGTCGATGCCTTGTTTGCCGCCGAAGCGGCCGAACCAGAGGCACCCACGCCGCCGAAGGGCATCTGCGCCTCGTCATGCACAGTGGGTCCGTTGACGTGGCATATCCCTGAGTGGATCTGCCGCGCTACGCCCAGACCGCGCGCCGTATCCTTGGTGAACACCGCAGCCGACAGGCCATATTCAGTGTCGTTCGCCAGCTCGATCGCATGGGCTTCATCGCGCGCACGGATCATGCCCACGACAGGGCCAAAGCTCTCGTCCCGGAACAGCTTCATGTCAGGCGTCACCTTGTCCACCAGATGCGCGGGCATCACGACATTGAGCGTCGTCTCACCCCCCACCAGCAGCTCTGCACCCTTGGCAAGGGCATCCTCGATCAGGCTCTGACAATGCGCGACAGTCTTCGCATCGACCACTGCGCCCAGCGGGGTGGCACCTTCGCGCGGATCACCTGCAGCGAGCGTCTTCACCTTCTCGGCAAACTTCGCCGCAAACGCATCGGCAATCGCTTCCACCACGATAATCCGCTCGGTCGACATGCAGATCTGGCCCTGATTCATAAAGGCCCCGAAGGCAGCTGCCTTGACCGCTTCATCAAGGTCCGCATCCTCCAGCACCACCAGCGGCGCCTTGCCGCCCAGCTCGAGCAGGCAGGGCTTCAAATGCTCTGCCGCACGTTTGGCGATGATCTTGCCCACGGCAGTCGAGCCAGTGAAGTTGATCCGCTTGACTTGCGGAGCATCGATCAGCGCGCCGACAACCTCAGCAGCGTCTTCAGGCGCATTGGTCACCACATTGACCGCGCCCTCTGGGAAGCCTGCTTCATCGAAAGCCTCGATAATCAGCGCATGGGTGCGCGGGCATTGCTCACTGGCTTTCAGGATAACACTGTTCCCGCAGGCCAGCGGCACCGCAATCGCGCGTACGCCCAGGATGATCGGCGCATTCCATGGGGCAATGCCGAGCAGCACGCCAACCGGTTCCTTCAGCGCCATCGCCATGCAGCCCGGCTTGTCCGAAGGGATGACCTCGCCAGTGATCTGCGTGGTCAGCGAAGCCGCTTCGCGCACGATCCCGACCGCAAGGCCCAGATTGAACATCGCCCAGCCCGCAGTCGCGCCGATCTCGCCCATCATTGCGGCAACGAAATCGTCCTTCTTCGCTTCCAGCGCATCGGCTGCCTTCATCAACACGCCGCGCCGTGCGTTCGGCCCCATCTGCGACCATTCGGCAAAGCCAGCCTGCGCCTGCGCCGCTATCGCGGGAATATCACCCGCCTGCATCGCCGCTGCAGATGACGCAACCTCTCCGCTCACTGGATTAATCCGCGAAAATTCCATCAATCCTCTCTCCTGAATGGGGCTTTGGCAATTCAGCCGCGTGTCGCCGCCAGCGTTTCCTTGCCGCCTTTGAGCCAGCCCTTCTCATCAGCCACCGCAGCGAATTCCTTCTGCAACCATTTTGGTTGTCGCGGCGACACGCAGTCGCCAACCGGTAACAACGTTACCTAGAGGCTTGTATCCGCTTCAAAGTGGACAAGGTCAAGCCACTGGACCCGCCTCGCGGTCGCTTAAAGCTAGCTTATGGTAGGTATTACGAAGCTTTGATCGCTCACCTTATTTCCTGTCGGCCAGCGCTGCGTAACGGTCTTGATCCGGGTGTAAAATCGGATCCCGTCCATCCCGTACTGGTTGAGATCGCCAAAGCCAGACCGCTTCCATCCGCCGAAGGAATGGTAAGATACAGGCACAGGAATAGGTACGTTCACACCGATCATTCCCACTTCGACTTCGCTAGCGAACTTGCGCGCGGCATTGCCATCGCGAGTGAAGATCGCAACGCCATTGCCGTACTGGTGCTGCGATGGAAGCGCGATGGCTTCTTCTAGAGTATCCACGCGCACAATCTGCAAAACCGGACCGAAGATTTCGTCCTTGTAGCTCTGCATTTCCGGTTTCACGTGATCGAGCAGTGTCGGCGCAAGAAAATAACCCTCCTCATAGCCCTCCAACGCAAATCCACGCCCATCCACAACCAATTCGGATCCCTCGCGCACCGCCAGGTCGATGTAACCCTCGATCCGCTGTTTGTGCTGAGCTGTCACGACCGGGCCGAAGTGTGCATCCGGATCTGTTGACAGGCCAACCTTGAGCTTGGCAATTTCCACAAGCAGCTTCTCGCGCAAAGCAATGGCCGTGGCCTCACCTACCGGGACGACGACAGGCAGGGCCATGCAGCGTTCGCCAGCAGACCCATAAGCCGCACCCAGAATATTGCTGACAGTCTGATCCATATCCGCATCCGGCAATACGATGCCGTGATTCTTGGCGCCGCCCATGCATTGCATACGCTTCCCAGATGCTGCGCCGCGCATGTAGACCTGATGCGCCACATCGCTGCTTCCAACAAAGCTGACTGCCTTGACCACCGGATGATCAAGAATGGCATCAACCACGCGCTTGTCACCCTGAACAACCTGCAGAATGCCCGCCGGCAGACCTGCCTCAAGCATCAATTCTGCCAGACGCACGGGGACGGATGGATCGCGTTCAGAAGGCTTCAATATAAATGCATTGCCGCAAGCAATGGCCGGGGCAAGCATCCAAAGTGGAATCATTGCAGGAAAATTGAACGGCGTAATGCCTGCGACCACGCCCAAGGACTGGCGCATCGAATATACATCGATGCCCGGCCCTACACCTTCATTAAACTCGCCTTTCAGAAGGTGCGGCAATCCGCAGGCAAATTCCACGACGTCGAGACCACGCTGGATGTCGCCCTTCGCATCGGCAATTACCTTGCCATGTTCTGCCGCCAGCATTGAGGCCAGCTCGTCCATATTTTTTTCGATCAATCCTTTGAACTTGAACATGACCCGCGCTCGCCGCTGCGGATTTAGCGCAGCCCATGCGGGCTGGGCAGCACTTGCCCCCGCCACTGCGGCATCAACCAATTGCGGCGTTCCCAGGCTGACGGCGGCCTGCTGAGTTCCGCTGGTTGGCGCGAAGACAGGTGCCAAATCTTGGCCACCAACAATTTTGCTGCCGTCGATGAAGTTTCCGATAATGCGCAATATGCTCTCCTGCTCATAAGGAATTGAGAGACAGTCTAGTGTTCATACTTCTGCACTGGTAGGGCCTAGAAAACAAAAGGGATGTGGATTTATGCCTATAGGTCGTTCATGGGATAACATCAGCCTGTTTCTCGCCGTCGCCCGCGCCGGGCGCTTCACCAATGCGGCTAACGAACTCGGGGTTGATCACACAACGGTGGCCCGGCGAATGACCGCGCTGGAAAAGCAATTCGGAACGCTCCTGCTCAGCCGCTCGCCCCGCGGCGTGGCATTGACCGAAGCCGGACAGCAATTGCTGACTTATGCTGAACGTATGGAAGCTGAAGCTCAGGAAGCATCTGCAGTCCTTGGCGAGCGCGATGCCGGTATATCGGGGATCGTAAGGCTTGCGACCCCCGAAGCGTTTGGCAATCATCTCGTGGCTCCCAATGTTCCGGCATTGGCGAAGATGCACCCGAGCCTTACGCTGGAATTAATCCCCGAAACGCGGCTCTTCAGCCTGATCAACAGGGATGCCGACATTGCCATCACTTTTAGCAGACCTCCACGCGGGAGAATCGCCGCCAAGCGGCTAACCGATTACAGCCTAGGTCTATATGCTTCGCGGAGTTGGATTGAGTCTGTCGGAGCCATTGACTCGCCGAAGCAGCTGATCGACCAGCCTTTCGTTTCGTATATCGACGAATTGCTCGACTTGCCCGAACTGAGTAGCTTGCGCGAAGCAATTGAGGGCGGGCGCGTCGCGTTCAGGTCAAGCTCTATAGCGGCGCAAGCAGCGGCTATCGCAAATGGTATCGGTTTTGGATTTTTGCATGTATATTCGGCAAAACAAGACGACAGACTTGTCCGCATCCTGCCTGACCTTCAAATAATTCGCAGCTATTGGATGGCCGTGCATGCAGACCAACAGAGACTTCCCCGGGTCCGTGCCGTTATCAACTTTTTAGGCGACATTATCGCTACTAGAAAAAGCGACCTCTAACGAAGTTTTAATGCAGTTATTGCATCGCGCGTTTGAACGGGCCGTCTTCGGGAAAGCGGTGCATCAGCTTGGTCAGCGACCAGCTGAACCGTTCGGACTTCCACACTCGCGCCGGTGCTTTTGCTGAAGAGGCAACTATACCATCATTCTTGCCGTTGTTGAAGTATTCGGTCAGCGCTTCTGACAAATAATGAACATCGGAAGCCGGAAGGTTCAGGCCCTTGGCTCCTGTTGGCGGGACAATATGCGCCCCCCGGAAACAGCGATCCATGGCGCATCGCGCTCGAACACATAGGATCTGAGCGGCGCAATGCTTTTCTCAACCGAGGGGCCGCGGATGATATTGGCCGCAACATCGGGGCCAAGGCGCGCTGCCAGTTCGTCCCACACATGGTCGTCGGGGCCAGTCCTCCAGCTTCTCGGTCAGGGGGACATCGATATTGAGGTGGTGCCGGTTTTCTGGACAGGGTGTTAGCACTACTTTGGCAGATTTGTGATGGGCGGGTCGGAGACGTTGTGTCCGCAGTGCGGGCAGAGTTGGTCTGGTGGCTTGGCGAGCCGATCAATGATGGCCTGTCGGATCGCCGGCAGACTGGGTTGCGGCGGCGGCCCGGCGGTTCTTTTTTTCCCCTCTGGCCTGCTTGAGGCGCTGTGTCTGCAGGAAGGCCAGAGCGATCATCGTCATCAGTGCGTGTCGGTGCAGCCCCTTCCATGATCGCCCTTCGAAGTGATCGAGGCCGAGTTCCTCCTTGAGTTGTTGATGCCCTTGCTCGCAGACCCAGCGAGCCTTGATGGCCCCGGCAAGTTGCTTGATCGGCGTGTCGGCCGGCAGGTTGGAGAGGTAATATTTGCGCTCGCCCGTCGAGCGATGTTCGCCGACCAGCCACACTTCCTCTCCGGGCAGATGCTGTGCTCCCATGTCCCGGATGCGCTGGGGCGGGCCATCGGCGACGCGCACGCGAACGGCGGCGAAGCGGGCGACAAGTGGCCCTTTCGTCCCACGCCGCCAACTGACCTTGCGCCATTTTGCCATATCCAGCATTGCCTTGGCCGACATCGATTTGACATCAGGGATGGCGTTTTTGCGAGGGCGACCTTTTCCAGCGACCGGGAAGATCATCGCGACATCGTGCGCGTAGACCTTCTGCCTGAACGGTATGCCAACAGCCCAGGCAAGACCGCGCTCACTCAGCCCCTGCCGAAACGGCGCGGACATGCCATAGCCCGCATCTGCAAGGACACAGCCGAAGCGGACACCTGCCGCACAGATCCGGTCGATCTCGGCCAGCGAGATCTCGGGCTTGGTCCTGTAAGCGCGGCAATCGACGGGAACTCCAGCCCTTTTCAGGCGGGCCACATCTCCGGTCCAGCTCTCGGGAAGGAAGAGACGCAAACCAACCATGACCGGCACTTCGCCCGATGCCAGCGTCACAGACACCAGCGTCTGGCAGTTGGCGTTCTTGCCAAGCGAAGAAGCATATTGCGGCGCCACGCCAACCGAATGGCGGCCCTTCTTGGGCAAGGCCGTATCATCGATGATCAGCCAGGAACCGTCACCACCAACCTGCCGGTCGGCTTCGGCAAGCAGCGCTGCCTCCAGCGGTTCTTCGTCCCACACGCCGCTGCTGATGAAATGATGCAGCCGATCGTAGCTGACGTCACCATCACGCGCCGCTATTGGCTGTATGCTCTTGCGATCGCCCGGACCAATCAACCCTGCGATATACGCCGGACACATCCGGCTGCGCGTCTTGTGCCGCAATGCCGCTACAAATGGTGCCAACCACTCATCCAGTTCGCCACGCCAATCCGCATCCATCGCCAGCCTCCCAAAGCTGGCTCCTTATGAATCACCGGAATCCTCGCATGGGAATCCCATAAACTAACCCATCAACATAAATCTGCCAAAGTAGTGCTAGTCGCTCCAGCACAAAAAGGGAATGAGGGTCGGAAATGCCGGCCACGACTCCTCCGCGAGCCAACACCGGCGCGACATCCTTGCGCCAAACAATTGCCGGATCAGCGGCCATTTCCACCTGTCGCATCCGCGACCGAAGAAAAATGAGTGCAGCATCGCCGACCGCCGCGTCCGGCGCCCTTACCAGCAGCTCCGGCACCTGGCCGGACATATTTGCTGCAAGTGCGGCAGGCGAAGCGAGCAGGGTGCCGCCGAGCATGGCCGTCGCGGCGGCCTTGAGCGCTGACCGGCGATCAGTGCGCAGCATGACACAGGCCGATCAATGAACGACCACCCCAAAAGAGATTGGCGAAATTATGAACGTCGTTTTCCATGAAACTGACAAAACCTTTCCCGATCCCATGGATAGAAGGTGATTAGCTGATCATTCAAAGACCAATTCAGCATTGCAATATGCTGCGAGGGAATGATTGCCTTTCAGGCATTGCCGATATGATCGCTCGGTCGGTTGGCGGGCAGGTTGTCATCTGGCAAGCACAGCTTTGCTGCTAATCAGAACCGCTAAGATATTCTCCCAGCGCGCCAAGCTCGGCATCACTGATATCAGTTTTGCGGAAAAACGGCATGATGCTCACGCCGTTGCGCACGAAATAGGTGACGAGCGCGGGGGTCAGGTCCGTGCGTTCCTCAAGCTCTCCGGGCAGGCGGCCCTGATACTTGGCGGCAAGTGCGACAGTGCCCGCGAATGTGTGGCCGGTGCCGTGGCAGGCGCGGCATTTGGCATCGAATACCTGCTTGCCCAAAGGGTCATCCGGGTCGGGAGCGGTCGTGAAATCCATCGGCGGACGCTCCATCGCGGGCTCGCCTGCATTTTCTTGCGACCAGGCATAGTCGCCCAACGCAAGCGAACTGAGCGCCATTGCGGCGATTACCAGGCAACGCCTAGCCATTGACCGGTTCTCCGCGCATATGCTCGGGCCAGATGCCATAACGACCGGCGGCGATGATGCCCTTGGGATCGATGGCGTCCTTGATCCTTTCGCAGAAGCGGCGATGCGCATGATCGCCAAAGGATTGCTGTTCCATCACCAGATCCTGGAAAGCCGGCGGCGTCCGGTATTCGGACCAGCCGTTCGCCGTGCATACCTCGATCGCCTTGCGCAGGATCTGGCGCCCGCGGCGATTGACCTGCGGATCCTTTGCCAGGAACACCGGAATGATGAACATGAACGATCGCGGGGCGAACGCCATCGGTATCATGACGTTGGATCCCATGTAGTAATCGTTATCGAGAGTGAACCTGGCCCAGACCGCCTGGCTGTGCAGCAGCGCCTCGCCCGTGCGCGGGATGACCGGCGACAGCCACATATGGCCATCGCTCGGTCTGGGGAACGCCTCGGATCTCGCCCCGAGATAGAACACCTCCAGATTGGGGATGCCGTAATTGACCAGCCTGCCTTCGGCCGGGGGATTTTCGACCGGCGCAAGCGGCTGCATTCCGGGCTCTTCGAAAACCGCATCGCCAACCGCGTCGCGGAACATCCGCTTGGCGAATTCCCATTGCGCGGTCACGATCTCCTGTGGCCCGTAGAACATCAATTCCAGCGTCCAGCATGGCTTGTCGCCCGAGAGCAAATGGCCGTCCAGCTGCGCGTAATCGCCGTCGATACTCTCGGCGACCATGTGCAGGACCTCGCGATCCTCGGCTGTATCATACCCTCCAAGAGCCGGGCTGGAGAACCACGGAATCCCCGATATGATCCCGCTGTTTTCCAGGTAATTCAGTGTCCTGACCAGCGGTATCATGTCACCGAAACGCTTCATCGAGACGCGCCCGACGAAAAACCCCTTTGGCTTGGACATCAGCCAAAAACCCATCTTGGTCACGATGCCGTAATTGCCCTGGCCAAAAAGCCCCGCGGTCATCGGACCATAGCCCATCTTGAAATCCTGCCACGTGTCCGTATCCGGCAGCGCGCCCATGCCGGTACGCATCAGACTGCCGTCGGGCAACACCACCTCGAGGCCGCAATGCGCATCGAAATGGTTGCGATAGTTCGATCCGGTATAGCCTACGCCATGGTCCAGCGCATTGCCGACCAGACTGCCCCAACCCGGATCTGGGCAATCGATCCACACATCCAGATTGTGCTCTTCTATGTGGTTGTAGAGGTCGAAATAGCTCACGCCGGGTTCGACAAGCGCGAAGTGGCGCACATCGTCTACTGCCAGAATTGTGTTCATGCGCGCCAGATCGACCACCACGCTACCGCTCAAATTCGGGGCGGAGCCGCCATATCCCAGGTTCTTGCCCGTCGAGATCGGATAGATCGGAATGGCATGGCGGTTTGCGATGCGCACCACTTCCTGCACCTCTTCGGTGGAGGCGGGCGCCACCGCTGCCGAGGCGACGCGATCTTCCGCTTCGCCGTAGAAGGGAGAATAGGCATCACGATAAAGTGCGACATCGGCCTCTTCGGTGTAGACCCACTCATCTCCTAACGCCTGCCTGAATTCCGCAATGGCGCGATCGAATACGTCCTGGCCCACATTAGGCGGCAGCATCAGCGGCTTCCTCTCTCAAACCTGTTGCCGGCACCCGCGCCGCAACGCAGCCGGACGCCAGAACATCACCGATCGTCCGGAACGAAAATTGTGTGTTGCGGCCAAGCGTATTGCCGCGCCATGGTGTTGCAAGTACCGCTTTGGTATGCCGTCATAGCAAGCTGGCATACATGGCACACGCCGCATTCCCCCGGCTCGCCGCCGCCCTCGCTGCCGCCCTGCCGCCGCCCGCTGATTGCTCAGCTTGCATAGTCCTATACGCAATCGGCAATGGTAAACTGCGGGCAACCCATCGATGAATGCTGCCTCATGCACTTGGGAGAGGCTTAGGGATGCAGGCTAACCTGGCTTTCGGGCAACCGCTCGGCGCAGTGTTTCAGACGGCGCTGATTGTGCCCGATATCGATGAAGCCATTACCCATTACGTCAATTTGCTGGGCATCGGCCCGTGGACTATGATCCGGCACTTTCCGCCGATACGTCAGAAGTACCGGGGCGGCGCCACCGATCTCGATGTCTCGATCGCGACGGCCTATTCCGGCTCGATGATGATGGAGATCATTCAGCAACATAACGATACGCAATCGGTGTTCACGGACACGATCGCCGAACGCGGCTATGGCCTGCATCACTACGCCGTCACCACCGACAAGTTCGACGAGGATGTCGCTCGCTATACGGCCATGGGGGGAGCGCCCGATTTCGAGGCCATCGCCCCTGCGCGGATGGACAATGCGCGCGTGGCCTATTTCGATACGCGCAAGGAACTGGGCGCGATGCTGGAAGTGGTCGAAATCAATCCCAGCGTCGAGAGTTTCTTCGCCTCGGTCCGCGCTCCCTCGCTCGACTGGGATGGCAAGACGGAACCGGTACGGGAAATCTCCCCCGATTAGCGCCCGGCTCGGGGAAATGGATATGGCGAAAGAGGGACATGGCATGGCTGGAGGCGAACGCGGACCCACGGTTGCGTCCACGCTGCTCGACATTCTGAAACGCAACGGGATCCGGCACATTTTCGGCCTACCCGCCGCGCAGATGGCGTTGGTCATGGACGGGGCCAGCCGCGACGGGTTCTTCCGCTATGCCACGACCCGCCACGAAGAGGCAGCCGGGCACATGGCCCATGCGGTGCACCTTGTCAGTGGGGAAACCGCCGTCTGCTTCGGCACTACCGGGCCCGGCGCAACCAATCTGCTGCCGGGCGTCGCCGCGGCATGGGAGGACAATATCCCGATGGTAGTGATTACGCCCGACAATCAGCTGAACCGGCTGGAGCCGTTTCGCGACGTGCTGCAAATGGCCGATCAGATCGCGCTCTACGCTTCGATCACCAAATGGCAGGCCACGGTGCGCGATCCGGCGCGGCTGGGCGAGATCGTGGAGCGGGCAATTCATATGGCCAGGTCCGGCCGGCCCGGTCCGGTCCAGATCAACCTGCCGTGCGACGTGCATAGCTGGCCCTGCCCCGGCCCGCGGGAGACGAGGCCGGTAGCGCCGCCGCCCAGGCCCGTACCGTCAGGACGCGATCTGGAACGGATCGTCGAATTGCTGGCGGATGCGCGCCGGCCGCTGCTCTATGCCGGCGGCGGCGTTGCACGCTCGGGCGGCGTGCAGGCCTTCAGAGCGCTTGCCGGGCTGACGGGGATGGCCGCCACCACCTCCGCCAAGGGCTCCGGCGTGGTTGACACGCATGGAGAAGGTTTCTTCGGCAGTTGCGGCTGGCTTGGCGGCGATGGCGTGTTGAAGGCTTGCGCAGAGGCCGATCTCATCATCGCCGTGGGCACGAAGTTCTCCACCTGGACGCCGATCGGCAAGCCGCCGCAGCATCCCGTGCCGGAAGGTCAGCGCATCGTGCAGATCGACATCGACCCGGCGATGCTGGGCAAGAACTGCCCGGTCGATCTCGGCCTGGTAGGCGACGCGCGCGAAACCTTGCTGGCCTTGGCCGAGCACTTGCAAGACCGCGAATGGCAGTACGATACCAGGTGGACGGCTTCGCTGCGCGATGCATGGCGAAGACAGACGGCAGAAGCGAACGCGATGGCCGATGCCGAAACGACGCCGGGAACCGATTTGCTGAACTGCGCTGCGGTCTGCCGCGAGATCATGCGAAAGGCGCCACGGGATGCGATATTGTGCATCGATGGCGGGCAGGTGGCGCATTGGGCAAACTTCTACGCCCGCCCGCTCGATCCGCAGCACATCACTTTCAACGGCGGCATGGGACATATGGGCAACGGCATTCCGCAAGCGATCGGAGCGCAGATCGCCGCGCCCGGCAAGCAGGTTATCGCCATTACCGGGGATGGCGCCGCCGGCTGCACCATACAGGAGCTGGAAACCGCCCGGCGGATGAAGCTGCCGCTGACGATCGTCATCTTCAATGACAGCCATTGGGGCTGCTATCGTCCCATGAGCGACAATGTCTTCCACAACGAGGATCTCGGCACGCGGCTGACGGATGTCGACTTCGTGGAAGTGGCCCGGGGCTTTGGCTGCGGCGGAGAAAGGGTCACCAAAATCTCCGAACTGGCGCCGGCGCTTGAACGCGCGCTTGCCGCGAAGGAACCGACCGTAATCGACGTGATCGGTGATTTCACGCCCTGCCCGACGGACAGGGGCTGGCCCTGGACACATGAGGGCGTGACGCTGGTTTCCCAGTGACGCCCCGAGACGAAAGCGATACCCATGTCCAGACTGTTCCTCCTCGCGCTTGGCCCGCTTGCCGCTCTCCAGATAGCGGGCTGCGCCACAGCGCCAGCGCAAGGCGGGAATGTGGCGCAGGGCGCGGCGCCTGATACCGCCACCGCAGCCAATGTGCGCCAGGCTCGACGCTTCATCGAGCATATGGCCAGCCGGGATACCGCTGCCGCCTTCGCCCTTCTCTGCGATACGGCCAGCATATGGATCGCCGGGCGCGGCACACTCACCCGGGCCGAAGCGCGCTCGCTCTATGATGGCGCAACGACGCTGTTTGTCGAAGGCCCCGACTTCGAGATATTCGGCGTGACGGCCGCCGGCGACCGGGTGGCGCTGGAAGTCAATGGACGCGCGCTCCTCGCCAATGGCCGGCTGTACCAAAACACCTACCATTGGCTGTTCGTCTTCCGGGACGGAAAAATCGAGCAACTACGCGAATATAATGACACAGCGGCGGGAGCGGTCGCTTTCGAGGGATTGGGCGGCCGGTAATCCTTGCCCGCAGGGCCCTGACGCTAGAACAGCCCTTGCCCGCTGATCGTCGCATCAGGCACCGGTACGAAGGCTTCCCAGTGCTCCGCCACCAGCCCGTCCTCAACCCGGAAGATGTCCATCACCGACACGCCATTGTCACCCGGATAGCGGACCACGTGGCTGTGGGTGACCACCAGATCGCCCTCCGCAACGATCCTTTTGAATTCCAGCGTCACCTCGGGATATTGTTCGAGATAGCCGGTCGCGAACTTGCGCAAACCCTCGACCCCGTTCTCGGCGAGCGGGCTGTGCTGGATATAGTCTTCCCGCACCAGTTCGCGCCAGTTGCCGAAATCCGCCCGGACCACGCATGTCAGATAGAACCGCCTTACCAGTTCCTTGTTCTGTTCGAGCTTGGATTGTTCCGACATTTCTATTCTCCCGACAATGTTCAAGGGCAGGCGCGTGCGCGCCACGCGCGGGGGTTGGGGGGGTGTGGCTTCTGATGCGCACGAAATTTCCGCCCTGCGCCAGCTGATCCACTCTCAGCAGGTCGCCCCGCCGCAAATGACGAGATCCTGCCCCGTTATGTAGCTGGCATCGTCAGACGCCAGGAACAGCACCGGCGCGCTGACTTCGCGGGGTTCCCCGACGCGCCCCAGAGGAGACAGGGAAGCGAACATCTCCATCGCCTCGTCCGCCGGCGGCGCACCTGCCGTCCGGTCGAGAATGGGGGTATCGATCGCTCCGGGGCTGACCATGTTCACCCTGATATTGCGCGGGGCCAGAGCCAGCGCCGCGGTCCGCGTGATGGAGCGCAGCCCGCCCTTCGATGCTGCATACACATTGTTGCGCCCAAACCCCTTGATATGCGCGGCGGACGAATTGATAACGATCGAACCGCCATCCACCAGGAGCGCGAGGGCCTTTTGTATCGTGAAGAATGCGCCCTTCAGGTTGACATCCTGAATCCAGTCCCACTCGTCCTCGCTGACAGCGTCGATATCCGAAAATGCGCACACGCCGGCATTCACGAAGAGCGTATCGAGCCGGCCGTGCCGCTGCCTGACCGCGTCCATCACGCGCTCGATCTCACTCACCTGGGCGCTGTCGGCCTTGATGCCGAGCGTCCCTTTGCCGATCGCCTCCACCGCGCGATCGAGTGTCTGCTGATTTCTTCCGGTTATGACCACACGGGCGCCTTCCCGTGCGAAGGCCATGGCGGCATCCAGACCGATCCCGCTGTTTCCGCCCGTCACCAGCACGATCTTGTCGTTGAACCTGCGCATCGCTCGCAATCCCCCTTGTAGCATTCGTGCAGTTGCAGCACGTGCCCCAGTACGCCTGGCCGATCCTGAACCCGACCGAGATCCTGCGCGGTAGCGGGCCGCGGCAACGGAGCCAAACACTCAATAGGTATGTTCCTATAACGGCAACGCATCGAGCTTCACGGGCGGGGTTTAAAGTTTCCACTTGCCGATACGGATTGAACCGCCCCGGGATTGCCGGAAGCCCTAATTCCTGAGACGAATAGTCTACGATGAGCAAGACGATGAACAAGTTTTCCCCAGAGGTGCGTGAGCGGGCAGCCCGCATGATGCTGGATCACGAGAGCGAACATCCATCGGCTTGACAACCTCATCGATATTCGAGGAGCGGCAATGGAAACATTAGATGCCATGATCGAGGGGTGGAAAGCGCGAATGGATCGCTGATCCAAGGATGCCCCTTCGGTCATAAGCGTGCATCATTCCAACTCCACTCTCAAATATGGTGATCAACCATTTAAGTTTAGCTATTTCCAAACCTGACTTGCGTCTGACATGACCCCCAGCTTTCCCCAGCTGGGATTTAGACCCGAGCCGCGTTTGCACTGCTACCCAACCTCGGACCGCTCAGGTCTAGAGTTTTCCGCCTTTCCCAGATCCGGTGGGCTGGTTGCACCGGCTGGGTTTGCCAACATGATCGGGGGCATATTCCCGATCGCGCTGTGCGGTCGCTCTTCGTTGTAGTGTCTACGCCAGGCCTCCAACTTTTCGCAAGCGTCTTGCAGGTTCAGGAACCAGTGGGCGTTCAGGCATTCGCTACGTAGCTTGCTGTTGAACGCTTCGATGAACGCATTGTCCGTGGGCTTGCCAGGGCGAGAGAAGTCGAGGGTCACACCGCGCTGGTAAGCCCACAGATCCATGTCCCGAGAGATAAACTCGCTGCCATTATCGACCCTGATCGTCTTCGGGTAGCCGATCTTCCGGCAAGCAGTATCAAGCGTGGCGACCACGTCCTCACCGCGATAGCTGAACCGCGGATCGATCACCGGCGATAGCCGGGAGAATGTGTCGACCACGGTCAGAATGCGCAGCTTCCGACCCGTCGCCAGCTGGTCATGAACGAAGTCCATCGCCCACACGTCGTTCGGCCGGATCGCCGGTGCACGATCTTCGCGCAGCTTCGCCTTCACCCGTCGCTTGGGCGTCTTGTTGCGCAGCTGCAGGCCCAACTCTCTGTAAAGCCTGTAGACCTTCTTCATGTTCACGTGCCAGCCATCGCGGCGCAGGATGTAATACACCCGCCGATAGCCATACCGGACGTGCGTCTCGCATATCTCCTTGATGCGCTTCTTCAGAAAGGCCGGATCGGTTCTGCAGGACTGGTAGTGATAGGTCGATCGATCAAATTGCAAGGCTGAACATGCCCTGCGGATCGTCACCTGCCAGTCCTGCCGAACAGCGTCGATAATCTCGCGCTTGCGATCCGGCCTTAGAGCTTTCGTTTGATGACATCCTGCAGCATCTCGCGGTCAAGCGTCAGGTCAGCGACGATGCGTTTCAGTCGGCCGTTCTCGTCCTCCAACTCACGCATCCGCCGCATCTCCGATGGCATCAGCCCCGCGTACTTCTTCTTCCAGTTGAAGTATGTCGCCTGGCTGATCCCAGCCTTGCGACAGATCTCCGCAACCGGCGTGCCTTCCTCGCCCTGCTTGATGACGAACGCCTTCTGTGCGTCCGTGAACTTCGATGCTTTCACGCCAAAACTCCTCGTCCAGCCAAGGAAATCTACGGCGGAAAACTCTAGCTCGAAACGGTCCAGTTTTCAGGGGGCAGAGCACGTTGTGCTCTGCTACCTATCTGTTGACGTCCCTGAAGAAGCAGGGGGTAAATTCGGGTATGCGGCAATAGTCGGATGCTGCCATCTGTCCGGCCTGTTGATGCCGCGCATTACCGCTGGCCCGTATGGGGCGCGGACTGGAACTACATCAACCATTTGGTGCTCTTGGCACGTTGGGTAGCGCTGATTCTTCCGGCCCCGACTCGCCGACTGTGGTGCCATACCGTCCTTCGATTTCCTTCCTTCTACCGACGAACACTGGTCCGCTTGCGGTTATGCCGCAGCTGCGACCGGAGCATTGTAATCCTCGTTCTTGGTAGGCACGGCCCAGATGATCCGCGCCGTCTTGTTGGCGAGCGCGACCGTCACCAGCATACGTGGCTTGCGCGCTAGCATCCGCTCAAGCCATGATCCGGCCGCTGTTCCTCACTTACTACCTTGGACCGCTCGGTCTGGGTTATGTTAGCAAAATCAGCTGCTACCCGTTTGTGGACCGCCCTGATGGGGATTTCCCAGCGTGCTGATCGATGCCTTGCTGAGCGGCGATCTCGAAACCGCCCGATCCTATATGGGCCGCTACAAGCAACATGACCCTTACGTCGCAGACGGGCCCGAAGGACTGCTGGGATCGCCCGGCGATGCTCCTCGGGTTGATGCACCGGATTGCCAGGGGGTCGGCCCGGAAGGTTGCGCCGGACCGCCATTTGCCAGCGTCGAGTTCCCTCGCATCTGGATGGACGGGGATTTCGTGATCCTGATGGGCCATTTTACATGGACCCGCCCGTTTACAACGCATCGGGGTGCTACGCCGGTAAACGAAGGTATCGGGTTTGACGTTTTTCGGGTCATCGACGGAAAGATTGATGAGCATTGGGATTCCGCAGCGGACGTCCCATTGTCTTCGCTCAACGATAATACACCCTTCTGATCCCGCGTGCGGATTGTCGATCCGCAACGCAATATTTGGGAAGTAGCATGAAACTAGGAATTGCTATTGCAATGATCGGGTCAATGGGCGCCTTGGCTGTTCCTGCCTCGCCCGCTCACGCTAAGACCACTGCGGCCGAAGAGGAAAACAAGAGGATTGTACTTGAATTCTGGACCAGTGGATTGGCGCAGGGGCCGGAAGTCGCCCGCAGCTACATAGGGCCTGTCTACATTCAGCACAATTCTCGTGTTGCCGATGGCCCCGAGGGATTGCTTGGCTCACCCGATGAACCGCCCAGGGCGTAGGATGCAGATTGCGATCATCTCGGACTGCCCGAGGAGAAACGATGTTATGCCCCTCCGATTGCAACGATGGAGGTCAACGAGGCTTGGGTCGACGGCAATATCGTCGTGTTGCTGACGCAGTTCGAATGGACCCGACCGTGGTCAATGGAGCCAGGAGGAACGCCTGTGATGCATGGCCGCGGCATCGATGTTTTTCGCCTGGAAAACGGCAATATCGTCGAACACTGGGATGTCGCGCAAAACAACCGCAGCGAGCCTTGAAATGAACGGTAGCGAATTGAGGATGGATACTGCGCCATAGGTTATTCCCTTGGCGGGTCGCTAATCCTTTACATCTGCAAAAATGCCAAAGAGGTGCGGGATCTCGCGGCAATTGCCCAGGAGCAGGGAATGAAACGATTTATTGCAGCAGCGCTAATCTTGGCCCCTATCACGCAGGGTTGCACGACAGTACCAGCATCTTCGTCCGTCAATGTCGAGGAGCTTGCAATCAAGCAAATGGTCACTGCGTTCTGGGATGCAGTGGCGAATGGAAAACGGGAAAGCGCGTGGCGTTATGTTGCCCTCGAATATCAACAGCATGAATCTGCATTTGAGGGCGGGCTAAAGGCATTGCTTGGCGAACGCAATGGAACGCCGCCGGTTTCCCCTCCACCGATAGGTCAAATGTTGCCTCGTCATATATGGGTTGATGGCGAGAATGTCATCATAATGACTCAGTTTATCTGGTCACATCCGTGGAGCGTTGAACCTGGCGCTGATCCAGTTGCAGAAGCGAAAGCTATCGACATATTTGAGGTAAGAAACGGACTGATCGTCGGCCACCGAAGCACGATCGGAAATATCCCTCCAAAATCTCTCAACAGTAACACCGAATTTTGATTCTGAGGCACCAAGCAGGCCTCAACCATTCTCAACGAAAAGTCGGCCATCCGCCCGTGTGAATGAGATCTCTCGCGGGCAACGGCGAGCGGAAATCAGATGGCTCACCCTGCCCCGCTAAGGCCGAGCGACAGACGCCCTTCGTTCAATTTCGTGAGCAGTGGGAGTTCAAGTGCGAAGGCGACGGCTGCGGCAGACAGGACTCCACGCGACCGCCTATACAAGAAGAACTTGCGCGACAGCTTTAGCGCGGGAACTTCGAGCCGGCGAACCAGGCCCGCTTTCTCTCCGTGGGAAAAAAGCGGAATGGGAAGCCAACCGAGGAAGTTGGTTGCAGAAACGAACGACAGGATGGCACTTGGCGACCAAGTCTCCACAGCCACTTTTGCGGGACCTAACTCCAAGCGTGCGATCTGAGCCTCGAACAGTTCCCGGGGCGTCTCCCCTCGAGGTGGCATAGCCCAGGTTTCATGCATCACATCATTCAATGAAACCACAGGCTTCGATGCCAAGGGATGCGAAGAAGAACAGAAGACCTCGTAATTGTCGTCAAATCGGCATTCGTTGACCGACATTATGTCCTCACTAGGCGCCAGCTCGCTCGCTATCATCAGATCCACCTCGCGGCGTACAAGCGCAGTCACAAGACGTTCGTCTGCTGCCTCCAGAAGTTCCACATGAATTCCGGGCGCCTTTCGCAGCATTCTGTCGACCGCTGGCGGCAGTATCGACCTTGCAACGGTTGCAACCGCTCCGATCCTCGCCACGCCTCGCTTAACACCGCGCAAAGCTTCGATGGCATCGCTTGCTTGTTGCATTTCGAAAAGCAGCAGGCGCGCATGCGGCAAGAGCGCCTCTCCATAAGAAGTCAGTTCCATACCGCGAACGGAGCGGTCGAAAAGCTGCGCCCCGAGCCGGATTTCCATGTTCTGTATCGTACGGCTAAGCGCCGGTTGCGTAAGCGCAAGCGATTTGGCGGCCCGGCCTAGGCTGCCATGCTGCACTACCGCCAGGAAAGCCTTCAGCTGTCTTTGATCATAGGTCATAACAGGATGGTATGCCTATTGCATCAATATGCAATAGTGCGAATGCAAGGAGAAGCTTATCGCCCCCAACACAAGGCAAATCATGCCGGAGAGGGGATTATCTTTGAGAAGGCAGGCTGGACAACTGACCGTGCGCGAAGCGACACTCGCATTGCTGCGCGAGTTCGGAATCACCAAGGTGTTCGGCAATCCGGGATCCACCGAATTGCCAATGTTCCGCGATTTTCCGGATGATTTCGAATATGTCCTCGGCCTCCAGGAATCGATCGTGCTGGCGATGGCTGATGGTTATGCACAGGCGACGCGCAATGCTGCCCTCGTCAATCTTCACTCCGCGGCTGGGACCGGGCACGCGCTGGGCAATCTGTTCACCGCGTTCAAGAACCAGACCCCGCTGATCGTCACCGCCGGCCAACAGGCTCGCTCGATTCTTCCGTTCGAGCCTTTTCTGCACGCGGAGCGCGCCAGCGAGTTTCCCCGCCCCTATGTCAAGTTCAGCATCGAACCGGCACGCGCCGAGGACGTGCCGCTGGCGATTGCGCGGGCCTATCACACGGCGATGCAGGCACCGCGCGGGCCGGTCTTCGTCTCGGTCCCGGTGGATGACTGGGACATGCCATGCCCGTCGGTCCAGGCCCGGCGCGTGCATTCGGCAACGATTGCCCCGCCCGACATTATCGACGGTATTGCCGGCCGGCTGGGCGCCGCCCGCCAACCCGCTTTCGTGGTGGGCGCAGGCGTAGCGCTGGACGATGCCTGGGACGAGACGATCGCACTTGCCGAGAAGACGCGTGCAGCCGTCTATGTCGCGCCGATGTCCGGACGCAATTCGTTCCCCGAAGACCATCCGCTCTTCGCAGGCTTCCTGCCCGCCGACCGGGCGGGAATCGTGGCTGCCCTTGATGGGCACGATCTGGTTCTCGCTCTCGGGGCGCCCGTCTGGGTCTATCACGTCGAGGGCGAAGGGCCGCACGCGCCCGAGGGCACCGAGATCATCCAGCTCGGCGCCGACCCCGAAATGGCCAATCGCGCGGCAGCAGGGTATGCCGTCATCAGCGATCTTGCGCTCGCGCTAGGCGCGCTCGCACGGCAGGTGAAGGCAACCGAGCGGCCCCATCCCCAGGTGCCCGCCCGACCTGCCGAACTCGACGGCTCGGCGTTCACCGACGCTTATTTGTTGCAGCAGGTGGCAAAGCTCCGCCCGCAAGGCGCAATCATCGTCGAAGAGGCCCCTTCGAGTAGGGGGCCGATGCACGATCACCTGCCCATTACCGACCGCGATGGCTTCTTTACGTGCGCAAGCGGCGGCCTGGGGCACGGGCTCCCGGCGGCGATCGGTGTGGCCAAGGGGCGCTCGGGTGAAAAGGTGATCGCGCTGATCGGCGATGGATCGAGCATGTATGCGATCCAGGGATTGTGGTCGGCCGTGCAGCAGGATCTGGCGATCAGCTACATCATCATCAAGAACGGGAAATATGAAGCGCTCGAGCAATTCGGGCGGCACTTCGGATTGGACCGGACTATTGGCACCAAGCTTCCCGACATGGATTTCGTGGGCCTCGCCCGCGCACAGGGCATGCAGGCCGAAGCCGTGTCGGATCCCGCTGCGCTGGACGACGCCCTGCGGCGCAGTTTCGCCGCGCCCCATTCCACACTGATCGAGGTTACAGTCGAATGACCGACACGAATACTACAATCAGCATGTTGATCGATGGCGAGGATGCCGTGGCCAGCAACGGGCGCAGCTTCGAGCGCTGCGATCCGGTCACCGGCAACGTGACCACCAGGGCTCCTGCCGCTTCGCTCGACGACGCGGACCGGGCGGTGGCGGCAGCGCAACGCGCCTTTCCCGAATGGTCCAGGACCACGCCCAATGCGCGCAGGGCAATGCTGCTCAAGGCCGCGGATGCGCTTGAATCACGTCTGCCCGACTTTGTCGCGATCCTGCCGGCGGAGACCGGCGGTACGCGAGGATGGGCGGGCTTCAACATTCACCTGGCCGCCTCGATGCTGCGCGAGGCTGCGTCGCTGACAACGCAGATCACCGGTGAGACGATTCCCTCAGACCGGCCCGGCTGCATGGCGATATCGGTTCGCCAACCGGCAGGGGTTTGTCTGGGTATCGCACCGTGGAATGCTCCGGTGATCCTCGGTGTGCGGGCGATCGCGACGCCGCTCGCATGCGGCAACACCGTAGTGCTCAAGGCTTCGGAAATGTGCCCGGCAGTTCATCTGCTGATAGGACAGGCATTCCGCGATGCCGGCTTTTCCCCCGGCGTGGTCAATGTGGTGACCAATGCGCCCGAAGATGCGCCGGCGTTTGTGGAAAGGCTGATCCGCAACAAGGCGGTCAAGCGGGTCAATTTCACGGGTTCAACCAAGGTCGGCCGCGTCATCGCCCGCCTGTGCGGCGAAGAGCTCAAGCCTGCGCTGCTTGAACTGGGCGGCAAGGCCCCACTCGTCGTGCTCGACGATGCCGACCTCGATGAAGCGGTTGCGGCGGCTGCGTTTGGCGCTTTCATGAATTCCGGCCAGATCTGCATGTCGACCGAGAGGCTGGTGGTAGTGGATGCCATCGCCGATCGCTTCGTCGAGGCTTTCGCCACCAAGGCGCGCACGCTAGTCGCTGCCTCCCCCGCTGATGGCGATGCGCCATTGGGCGCCGTCGTATCCCCCCAATCGGCAGCCCATGTCGCGGCTCTGGTTGAAGATGCAGTAGCCAAGGGTGCAACAGCGCACCGGTCGGGCGAAGGCGACGGGACGGTCATTCCGGCAATCGTACTCGACAAGGTGACGCCTGCGATGCGGATCTATGGCGAAGAGAGCTTCGGGCCAGTCACCTGTGTCGTGCGCGTGCGCGACGAAGATGAGGCGATCGCCGTTGCCAACGATACGGAATACGGGCTCACTTCCGCGGTTTTCACCGGTGATGCCGCACGCGGCCTGCGCGTGGCCGAGCGGATCGAGGCGGGCATGTGTCACATCAATGGACCCACCGTCCATGACGAAGCGCAAATGCCTTTCGGCGGGGTGAAGGCCTCGGGATATGGCCGTTTCGGCGGAAGGGCGGGAATCGCCGAATTCACCGATTTGCGCTGGATCACCGTCGATACGCAGCCGGGTCACTACCCGATTTGAACACCCGAACGGAACGACGAACAAGGATACAACCATGGACGTAGTCGACGCAACCAAACTTCCCGTTTTCGATGACGATCACCCCACCCGTACCCTGCGGCAGCGTTACCTGTTCGAGGGCCAGGACGGTACGCCGGAGAACTACATGTTCTCGATCGCCGAAACGATTGGCCATTTCACCATGCCGAGCCACCGGCATAATTTCGATCAGTTCCGTTTCTCGCTGTCGGGCGGGATGAGCGTCGATCCCGATCGCCGCCTGAAGGAAGGGCATCTCGCCTATTTCCCCGAGGGAAGCTCCTACGGACCGCAAGATGACGGGCCGGGGCCGATTGCGCTCGTGCTGCAGTTCGGCGGAGCCAGCGGCTATGGTTATATGAGCATGGGCCAATATCGCGCGGGCCGCGAAGCGCTCAACAAGAAGGGCCGCTTCGATGGCGCGGTCTTCATCCGCGACGAGGGCCTGCCGACGCAGCGCAAGAAGTTCAGCATCAACGCGATCTGGGAAGAATCCATGGGCGAGCCGATGCTCATCCCGACCTCGCGCTATGACCGGCCCTTCTTCATGAACCCCGGAGCCTATCGCTGGGTCCCGCAGGAGGAACCGGGAACCTATCGCAAGGCGCTGGGCTCGTTCAGCGAGAAGGAAACGATTGCCGAAGTCTGGCGCGTCGATGCCGGCGCCACACTTAACATACCTGCCGAGAACTCCATCCGGCTCATGCTGGTCCTTGAAGGCGAAGGTACAGCTGACGACGAAACCATAGGCAAGGACTTCGGACTGCGCCTGCAGCCCGGCGAATCTGGCACGATCACCGCATCCAAGCGCCTGGAAATCCTCGGGTTTCGCTTGCCCGTGATGCAGGGAGGCTGGAGCGAGCCCGATGAGCCCAGCTTCGAGCCGGTCCCCGAAGAATCCGTGTCCCGCGAGCCGACTGCCTAGCAATGACCGAGGTCGACACAGCAAATCCCCAACCCTCGCGGCTGACGCTGCGCACCGTCATTGCGTGCAATATCGGCGTGTGCCTCGAAGGCTTCGATTTCATTGCCTATAGCGCCTTCTCGTTCATCATCGCCAAACTGTTCTTCCCGTCGACCGACCCGCTGATCAGTACGCTGCTGGCATTCGGTTCGCTGGGGGTTGCCTATGTCGTGCGCCCCTTTGCCGGGTTGTTCTGGGGCATTTACGCGGATCGGTACGGGAGGAAGCTGGCGTTGTCCTGGGTGTCGATCATCATGGCCGTGGGAACGGCGATCATCGCCTTTGCCCCGACCTATGCAGCGGTGGGAATGGCCGCACCGATTATCATGCTCATCGCGCGCCTGATCCAAGGTTTTTCGGCAAGTGGTGAGTTCGCCACTGCGACAGCCATGCTGGTCGAACTGGCGCCGACGCGCAAACGCAGCTTTTATGCCAGTACTCAAATGGCCAGCCAGACGGTTACGATAGCGCTCGCAGTCGGCGTGGTACTGTTCCTCTCGGAAACCCTGACGCCCGAAGCGCTTGAAACCTGGGGTTGGCGACTCGTGTTCGGCATCGGCACGCTCATCGGTCCGCTCGGCTATTACATGCGCGTCCGACTGGTGGAATCGCCGGAGTTTGTAGCGGTCTCGTCCAAGCCGGGCGGTGTCCGCAAGACACCCTTGCGCGATGCTTTCAGAAACCACGCCAGCAGCCTGCTCTGTATGGCCGGGTTGATCATCATCGGATCGGCATCATTCTATCTCATCATAATCTTTCTGCCGGTCTATGCGGCAAACGAGCTTGGCATCGCCTCGCGCGATGCGCAGATCGCGACCATAATCTCGGCAACTATCCAGTGCGGCATCATCCTACTGGCCGGTCGCTTGGCGGACAAATGGGGACGCGGACTGGTTTTGCTCATTGCCTCACTGATTTACGCTGTAGCCGCCTATCCCCTGTTCTCCTTTCTCGTGGCCAATCCCTCGTTCGAGGTCTTGCTTGCCGTACAACTGGCCGCAGCCATAGTGACCGGCTTTATCTCCGGCCCCCTTCCCGCAGCGCTCTCGGGCCTGTTGCCGGCCGAAGTGCGATCGACCGGTATCGGCTTCATGTACAATGTCGTGGGCGCCATTTTCGGCGGTCTGGGACCCTTCTTCATCACCTTGCTCGTCAGCGCGACCGGTGACCGGGCGGCCCCCGCTTATTGGGCGGCGTTTACCGGACTGATCGGCGCGGCGGCGTGCATCTACCTTTTCCAGGCAACGCGCGCCCGTGAACTGAAGGAGTTCGCTGCATGAACGATCTCGAAGGCAAGGTCTGCATCATAACGGGTGGTGCCGGAAGCATCGGCGAAGCCAGCGTCAGGCTGTTTCACGACCATGGGGCGAAAGTCCTGATCGTCGATCGGGACGCGGACCGTCTCGCCAAATTGGCGGACGAGATCGCTTCGGATCGCATTGCGGTTCAGGCCGCCGATGTCGGGGACCCGGAATCCGTCCGCAATTTCGTGGATGAAGCCGTTGATCGCTGGGGCGGCATCGACGCGGTGTTTGCCAATGCCGGCAATAGCGGCGTGATCGCTCCTCTTGCGGATTATCCGGAGGATGTCTTCGATGCGGTCTACCGCGTCCATGTGAAGGGCGCATTCCTGACCTGCAAATATGCGTTGCCCAAAATGCGCGACGGCGGAAGCATCATCATCACCTCCAGCGTCGCCGGATTGCGGGGCGATGCCGGGGTCTATGCCTATATCACGGCCAAGCATGCCCAGGTCGGCCTCATGCGATGCATCGCCAAGGAAGCCGCCGGACGCGCCATTCGGGTGAATACGCTGCATCCGGGCCCGACGGACAATTCCTTCCAGTCGGAGATCGAAGATCAACTTGGCCAAATCATAGGCCGCGATGCCGGGACGTTTTTCGACGAGCTGATACCGTTGGGACGGCATGCACGCCCTGCCGAAATTGCCGAATCAGCTCTTTACCTTGCCAGCGACCGAAGCAGCTTCACGACCGGAAGCCTGCTGGTGGTCGATGGTGGGATGAGCGCCTGAAGATGAACACAAGCAGCGCCGCTAGATGCTGCAGATTTATGGGAGAAAGAAAATGAGTTCGTGTAAAATATTCAAACGCCTCGCTTTGGGCCCGATTTCGACACTCGCGCTGGCTGCGGTGCTCGCCAGTCCGGCAGTCGCGCAAGAAAACCCTGGTGCTCAAGATGAGAACGATACTGCAGAGGCTACCGGGCAGTCCCAAGGCCTGGACGCGATCATCGTCACTGCCCGCCGCCGCGCGGAAGATGTCCAGGACACTCCTGTATCGGTTGCGGCATTCGGGGCGTCGGATCTCGAAGCGCGTGGTGTGGAAGATCTCCAAGGGCTCAACGGGTTCATTCCCAACGTTAACTTAGCGACTACCGGAAGTTTCGGCTCGACCGGCGCCGCATTCACCATTCGCGGCGGCGGCCAGGACCGCAATTCGGTGACGCTGGAGCCGGGCGTGGGTCTTTATGTCGATGGGATCTATCTTGGCCGTAGCGAATCAAGCCTGCTCAAATTTGGCGATCTCGAACGCGTGGAAGTGCTGCGCGGGCCGCAGGGGACTTTGTTCGGGAAGAACAGCTCCGGCGGCGCCATCAATATCGTGACAGCTAAACCCGATCCTTATTTCGGAGGCGAGGTCGAGATCGCCTATGGCAGTTTCGACCGTCTCGACGTGACAGGAAGGGTCAATGTGCCCTTGTCGGATACTCTCTATTCGAAGGTCACGGCCTTCAGCACGCAGCGCGATGGCTATGTCATTCGTCCAGATGGGGTGGATGTGGGTGACGATAATACTCAAGGCGCCCGCCTGCAGCTACGGTGGGAGCCCACCAGCGATCTCACTGTGGACCTTTCGGCCGATTACAGCGATCTCGACCGCAATGGCGTGGCCTTCGTTGCTTTGGACATCGATCCGACTGCATTGTTTCCAACACTGATCAACCAGATCGACCCGGGCGTCAATCCACCATACGATGACCGCTGGGTTCCTAATGACCCACAGAGCCAGACGTTCGGCACCGGGCCGACCTATCACGAACTCGAATCCTGGGGTGCGAGTGCAGAGGTTAACTGGGCCCTGGGCGCGGTCGACTTCAAATCCTTGACCGGATACCGCGAATACGATCTTTCAATCGGGCTGGATGGCGACGGAACACCCGTGCGAATGTTCCATCAATTTGCCACGCGCGACTTTTACCAGTTTTCGCAGGAATTCCAGCTTTCTGGAACAGCATTCGACCGCCTCGAATGGGTCGCCGGCGCGTTCTACTTTACGGAAAACCCCACCGAAGAGCGCCGCGTCGAGCAGCGCGGTATAGGCAATTTCGGCAATATGGAGAGCTTCTCCTACGACCAGAAAACCCATTCCTATGCCGTATATGGGCAGGGTACTTTGGAGATTACGGATCAGTTGAGCGCCACCCTTGGTGGACGCTACAGCTATGACAAGAAGCGGCTCATCCTGTCGGAGCCGACACGCTTTCCGGATGTTGAACTGGTCGGGCGGGAAACATTCGAATCATTCACGCCGCGGATTGACATTCAGTATCAGTGGACCGACGACATCATGACCTACGCGTCCTACGCGAAGGGCTTCAAGGGCGGCGGGATCAACGATCGGATTGTCGGTGTGCCGGGCGGTGGATTCACCACGCTCCCTTTCGCAGACGAAACCAACGATACTTACGAAGCGGGAATCCGGACAGAGCTTTTTGATCGGCGGTTGCGCTTCAACGCGACCTATTTCCACACGATCTACACCGATCTGCAGCAGGCGGTGATCACCTCCGATCCCGCAATTCCCAATCGAACCCTGGTCCTGACGCAGAATATCGGCCAGGCCAAGGTAGATGGTGTGGAAGTGGATGCCACCCTGCGCCCGTTCGAGAACCTTACTCTCAACGCATCTTTTGGCTATCTCGATACCCGGATAACCCGGCTGAACGCCGGCACAGTCGGGGGTTTGGTGATCGGCGGCGAGTTGCTGGCCTCACCTGAATATAGTTACACTATCGGCGGCGAATACATCATCCCGCTTGCCAATGGCAGCGATATCGGCCTGCGGGTCGACTATGCTTGGAAGGATGAATTCATCTTTGCAACCGACTTGAACAGCGCCGTCACCAATCCGGCAACCGGACTGTTGAGTGGTCAGATCAGCTATAATGCCGATGGTTGGTCCTTGGCGCTGGTCGGAACGAACCTGACCGATGAACTGTACTATCAGAACGGTCTGGATCTTACCAATCCGTTCGGCTTCGTTCAGGCTGAAGCGGCCCGGCCGCGTGAATGGGCGCTCAGGTTCACCGGGAGTTTTTGAGTCGAAATTCTGGTAGGAAAGTATTTGCCTGCACCATAATCGGTCGCACCGGATTTCGATCAAGTCCGCGTGTGACCGATACGTGGTTGGCTAGGAGAGCTGGACTTGCAAGGACGCCGCTCTCCTAGCGGGGGGAGTCACTACAGAGCTCTGCCTAGTTATCCATTCTCAAGTCTTAAGACTCGCAGATTGGAAGTCGCCGATCAGACCGGCAATCCGACATAGTTTTCAGCGATGCTCTTTTGGGCCGCCTCACTCGAAGCGATATAATCGAGTTCGGCAAGCTGCATCGCACGCTCGAACGGGCCGTCTTCAGGAAAGCGGTGCATCAGCTTTGTGAGTGACCAGCTGAAGCGCTCGGATTTCCACACCCGTGCCAGGGCCTTTGCAGAATAGGCTGCGATGCCTTCATTATTGCCCTTCTTGAAAAATCCAATCAGCGCCTCAGACAGGTAGTGCACGTCGGAAGCCGCAAGGTTCAGGCCCTTGGCTCCTGTCGGCGGCACGATATGCGCGGCATCGCCTGCCAGAAACAGCGACCCGTGGCGCATCGGCTCGAACACATAGGATCTGAGCGGCGCGATGCTCTTCTCGATCGAGGGGCCGCGGACGATGTTTGGGGCAACATCCGGGCCAAGACGGAGCTCCAGCGCGTCCCAGACCCGTTCATCGGGCCAATCCTCCAGCTTCTCGGTCAGGGGAACATCAATGTAGTATCGGCTCCGCGTGGGGCTTCGCATCGAGGCGAGCGCGAACCCTCGCTCATGGTTGGCATAGATCAACTCGTGATTGCAGGGCGGTACGTCAGCAAGGATGCCCAACCAGCCGAACGGATAGACACGCTCATATTCCTTGGCCACCGAGGCGGGAATCGCCTTGCGCGATGGTCCGTGGAACCCGTCACAGCCGGCAACGAAACAAGCATCGATCCGATGCTCGGTGCCATGCTTGGTATAGGTCACATAGGGCTTGTCGCTCTCAACGTCGTGGACCGCAACGTTGTCCGCCTCGTATACGACCTCTAACCCGCGTTCGGGCGCCGCATCCATCAAGTCTCTGGTGATTTCTGTTTGGCCATAGACTACCACGTGGCTGCCAGTGTGCTTGGCAATGTCGATGCGGATCAATCTACCACCGTCAGCCAGATTGAAACCGTCATGCGGCAGGCCTTCTGCCTTGAGACGCGCATCGAGCCCCAGCCTTTCCATCAGCTGCGTGGTAATGGTCTCCAGAACGCCGGCGCGGATCCGTCCAAGTACGTAATCTCCCGAAACACGCTCTACGATGGTGCAATCGACACCCTCTGCGCGCAGCAAATGCCCCAGCAGAAGCCCCGCTGGTCCCGCTCCAATGATCGCGACTTGCGTCTTCCTTCTCATCCGGCCTCTCCTTTTCAACCATGGTTTCAGCAACAATGCTCACGGGCACCACGTATTTGAAGGAACAGTCTCGTCAAATTATGGTACTTTCAGGCCATGACCTCGAACCAGACGATTCCTTTTTTCGCACTCTATGGAGAGACATCCGAAACCTCTGATTCCGATTTTGTTCATATCGAGCCAATCGAGACCCGTAGTGCGATCCATGATTGGGAGATCAAACCGCATCGGCACAGTAATTTTACGCAGATTGTCATCGTCCGAAAACATGCTGTTACGATAGAGATGGATGGCAAAAGCTGCCTGACTGACGCTCCTGTCGTCATTGTCGCTCCTGCTGGATGCGTTCACGGCTTTCGGTTCGATCCCGCCACCGTCGGCGAAGTGCTCACACTGTCAAAGGGGTTCGCACAGAGGCGGTCCCGCACAGTCCAAGTCGTCCTCAACGTACCGCGCATCGCGGGGCTGGACGAAGCAGCCAGCGCCCGGCTGGCCTTGCTCGCAGGTTTGCTGTCAGACATCCAAAATGGGTCGGTCGGCAACACCATGGAAGTTGCGCAGTCACTGGCAGATGCAACCATTACATTGATCGGCCAGTCGCTCGACCACATGGAACGTGTCGCCGGTTACGACGACAAGTCGCTCCAGTTCCTGCAATTGATTGAGGCGCACTACGCCGAACACAAGCCTCTCGTGTTCTACGCCCGCAGCCTTGGCTTATCCCAACGCAGCCTCGGTCGCCTTTCGCAACGTCATTTTGATTGCTCGCCGCAGACTTTGATACATAGGAGAGTTATCGACGAAGCTGCCCGTCTATTGCGCTACAGCAACGCCAACATAGGTCAGATAGCATGGAAGCTCGGTTTTAGCGATGCATCCTATTTCAGCAGATTCTATGCCCGACAAACTGGACGCCGCCCACTGGATGAACGCAGATCAGCCGAAACAAGTGAATCTTAGGCACCTCGTGCACCTCATGGTTTGCGACGATCTGATCGCTATAACTTGTGGGTCCGGAACAGCCTATCAACCTCTCAGATGTTGCTCAATCCAATGCGAGATGTCAGTCTCCGCCCAGGCAACTGAATAGCTACCAAGCCTGACAGGCTTTGGAAACTTCCCCTGAGCCATCCAGCGATAGATCGTCGAGCGCCCCAGCCCGGTGCGGTGCTGGACCTCCTTGATCCGAATGAGACGGGTCGGACGCTCAGGCGCGCCGCGCGAAGTGTCGCTGAGGTCAGACATGTTCCTGCCCCCGCTCGCCAGCAAAAAAGTTTCCAAGGAACTGATCCTTGCGCTCAAGCTCGATGATGTGATCGGACAGGAGCCGCGCGACCCGATTGGCAGCCCCCTTGGCCCAGCGTGGTTTCACATCACCTACCTGGTCGCCCAGGGATCGCTGCAGTGCCAATGGAAATTCCGCGCTGAACTCCTCGAAGAATTCGGCGAGATCGGATTGCAGCCAGTCGATCGCCTGATCGGAACCGCAGACAAGCAACAAAAGAAGGTGAGCACGAGGTGCCGCGCGGCTTGCCTCAAGTATGCGCAGCGCTTCGCCCAGCGTGGCCGCGCGATCACCTTGCAGCACCCGCCTCAAAGCGTCCTTGTGCAGCCCTGTATCCACGGCGATTTCGCATTTCGCACGCCCGCTCGCTTCCACCGCAGCGGCAAGCAGCCGCGCCAATCCTGCCCTTGTCCGTTCTTCTGAAAACTCTGCTCCGTCAGCCACGGACGAACTCCTTTCGCATTATTCTTCGGTCCGAATCGAGAGTTAGGACGAAGGAGAGATGTAGGAAAACGAAAAGAACATAAAAGGAACATATGGGAAGCACAGAATCGCTTTCCGCCAATGATTCGCGCAGAATCCGGTCGCCAAATCGCAAAATCCGGCAGCTTAAGCTCAGAATCTGACCAGTCGCGCGCAAAATCCCACCAGACTGGCGCAGAATCCAGCCTCGCCCACGCGAATTGTCACTTTTTGCTTGGTCCGGCGCCGCAATCGCGTGCTGCCCCATTTCCTACATCGCAGGTCCGGTTGAAGGAAAGAACATACAGCGAACACAAAAGCTCGCTGTTGTCGATCAACCAACCGGAGTTTTCTTTCATGACCACCAAGACCCTGACCCGTTCGGCCCCGCGGTTGCGCGATTACATCGCACCCGCCGCGCTGGCGCTCGCGATTGCGGGTGCTGCCTATGCCGGCGCCGACACGACCTTCGATCCGGCGCTCACCATGTTCACCGACTTCCTTGAAGGTTCGGGCGGCAAGATCATCACTGTGCTCTCGCTTGCAGGCGGACTGATTGCGCTTGCCTCGGGACGCTTCGCGCTCGGCCAGGTTGCCGTGCCCGTCGGTGTCGGGATCGGTGTCGGCACCGGCGTTCCGATCGTCACCTCTGTCGTGACCGCGGTCATCTGACGCGTTCCTCGCGGTTCACGACAGGGAGGGCGGCATGGCAGACAGGTATATGGTTCCACGGCGGCTCGACGATCCGGAGCTTATCGGCTTCTGGACCGTGGACGAGTTCGCGGGGATGCTGATCCCCTTTGCCTGGGGCATCCTCACGCAGCACATCATCATCGGCACAGGCCTGTCGGTCATTGCCTGGTTCGGCCTGCGGAAGGCGAAGTCAGGTAACAAGGGCGCGAAGCTGGTGCATGCTGCCTACTGGTACCTGCCGGGGTCATTCCTTGGCCTCAAAGCCACGCCGCCCTCCCATTGCCGCCTGCTTGCAGGCTGAGGGGAGGATATCCATGCAATCCGAATTCGCGCACGAACAGGCCCAGCGCCACCTCGCCCAGCGCAACCGCTTTGCCGCGCTGGCCGGCGTGCTTGGCGTCACCAGCCTCATTGGCATCGGCGCAGCCGTCACCAGCGACGAGGCCGTGGTGCTGGTCCCGATTACCGCCGAGACACTCACGGTCTCAAGCAGCGGGGTGGACGCGCATTATCTCGAGCTTGTCACCCGCGACACCGCGCTGATGCTGCTCAATCGTGCGCCTGAAAGCCTCGACTACTGGATGGAGCAGATCCTCAAAGTCGCCGACCCCGCAGCGCACGGCCGCCTCAAGGCCGAGCTCGTCGCCATCGTCGAGGAGCAACGCGGCTCGGATATCAGCCAGGCCTTCGTCATCCGCGCAATGGAAGTCGACACCAAGGCGCTGACATCCACGGTCAGCGGCACGCTCAAGACTTTCGTCGGCGCGCAGGTGATCGCCAGCCAGGAGCGCAGCTTCACCTTCCGCTGGTCGCGGCGCGGTCTCAGCCTCGCGCTGACCGGCTTCGAACAGAATTCAACTCCAGAGGACCAGGACCAATGAACCTCCTCAGCAACCCCGCATCCGCCGCGCTTGCCGCAACCGGCCTCGCATTCTTCAGCGTGGGCGCACAGCAGCGCCGCGATGTCGCGCTCAAACTCGCAGGCCTGACCGCGCTCGGCCTTGCGCTCGTGCCGACGCCAGCGCTGGCCGACCAGTTTATCGAAGCAAGCGATGGCTCGACGATCGACTGCGAACTGGCGCGCGGCGAGCTCACCCGCATCGCGCTTATCGAGGACGGCTTTGCCAATGTATCGAAGATCGCCAGTGGCTTTCCTTATAACGATTTCCAGGTGACGCACGAGCCGGTGCGCGGCGACATCTATATCTCGGTCCCGCCGCAATATGCTTCGGACCGGATCAGCTTCTTCGCCACCAGCCAGGCAGGCCATGTCTACAAGTTTGCCTGCCGCCTGGGCGGCGATGAAGCGACCCAGCTGTTCATCACCAATCCCGCACTTGCACGCAGCGAAGCCGAGGAATGGCAGGCAGGCACAAGCCCCTCGGACAATGCCATCCGGCTGATCGAGGCGATGGCAAGCGATGCGGTGTTGCTCGGCTTTGCGGCGCGCGCCGAACTGTCGCGTCCGCGCCGCACCGGTTCCATCGAAGTGCAACAGGTCGCGCAATATGATGGCGCCGAGCTAACCGGCCAGCGCTTCCTGATCCGCAACCTTGGCAACGAAGCACTCGACCTTGCCAGCGAACGCGAAGCCCCCGCGGGCGCGCTTGCCTTTGCCTATGGCCGTGAAAGCCTCGCTCCCGGCGAAGCGACCAGCGCCTTCCTTGTCTTTTCTGCGGGAGGGCTCGAGTGATGGCCGACGCAGACGACACCAAGAGCAAGACCGAAACCCGGCCCAGCGAACCCAAGGATACTGGGCACAGGGATTCTGGGCGGAAGGATACGCGGCGCAATCTCAACGCGAATATCGCGCAGCGGCAGAAGCTGCTGCTTGCGGGGATCGGCTGCGTAGCGCTGCTGGCCGGGGCCTGGTTTATCTTGGACGATGACGACAGCGTATCCGCTGGCAGCGAGGGCGTCGCCAGCATCGACACCGGCGGCCTCGTCAATCGCAATCTCTCGCAGCGCGAGTTCGTCGCCACCTATGGCAACCGGCTCGATGCGCAGGGCCGCGCGATAAAGGATCTGCAGGAGACCCAGCTCCCGCGCCCCGAGATCGAGCAGGAATTGGAAGCCCTGCGTGCGGAGAACGCGCGGATGATGAGCGATGGCCAGGTCGCGATCGATGCGATCTCGGCCGAGAACGCAGCGCTGAGAGGCGAACTCGAACGCTCGCGCGAAGCCCCACCCGCAACGCCTGCCATGCCGCCACCCGCTTATGGCCCCGGCGTGACACCGCCCGGCGAGAGCAACGGCAGTGCGAACCCAACTGCCACGCGGCCAGGCGGGCTCGACATGCTGACCTTTGGCGAGCGTACGCCAACAAATGCGCGACCCGCCGCGGTCGAGCGTGCGCCTGCGCTGATGCTCGAGGCAAGCCGCGATTACCTGCCACCCAATTCCTATGCGCCGGCGCGCGTCATCGTCGGAGTCGATGCCTCGACCGGCGTTGCCAGCCAGACCGATCCGCTGCCCGTGGTGCTGAGGATCACCGGCCCTGCACGCTCGGTCATGCGCGGCAACGAACTGCTCTCGACCGATATCACCGGCTGCCTCGTCAATGGCGCAGCACGCGGCGATCTCTCGGCGGAGAAGGTCTATGTCCAGCTGGTGCGCATGACCTGCGCCCAGCCCGGCGGGCGTTACGCGGTCTCCGAGGTCAAGGGCTTTATCGCCTTTGCCGGCAAGTCGGGCGTGCGCGGCCGCGTGGTGAGCCGCGAAGGAAGTCTCGTATCGCAGGCCTTGCTTGCAGGGATCGTCGGCGGGTTCGGGCGCGGCTTTTCAGCCAATGCCAACGGGATCTTCACTGGCCAGGTCGGCGCCAACGGCCAGCGCGAGGCGCTTTCGCCGACCGACATCCTTGCTGGCGGCATCGGCCAGGGCGCAGGCGAAGCTGCCGATACGGTCAGCCGCTACCTCATTGAACGCGCCGAACAATACCAACCAGTCGTCGAGATGCCGACCGGCATCGAGGTCGAGATCGTTTTTCTCGACGGCGTCCATGTCAGGAGCACACCACAATGAAGTATTCCGAGAACCAGCCCGGCCTCAAGGCACGCCTCGCCCATATGGCCATTGCAGTAAGCAGTGCAGCGACGGTGCTTACCGTGGGGGTTGCCGCTGTGACCGCTATTCCGGCAACCGCCCAGAGCATGGCGAGCGATGTCGCCCAGGCCTTGCAGTTGCGGCTGCCGAAGACACCGATCGACGAGATCGCCTGCGACAGGTTCGGTCCCTGGTGCGAGGTCGTCTCGGACGAGACGCTGTTCTATATTGACAAGAGCGCGCGCTACCTGCTGGTCGGGCGTCTCTACGACATGGAAGAGCGGCGCGATGTCACCGCATCGCGGCTGCTCGAACTCAACCCCGACCTGATCGCAGCAGGCGCCGCGCGCGCCAACCCGTCTGCCAATGAAAATGGCGCCAGTGCGCCCGCGACCGACACAGTCGACCTTTCCACCCTGCCCGCCGAAGGGTCAATTCATTGGGGGAACAAAAAGGGTCCAAAGCTCATCGTCTTCTCCGATTTCCAGTGCGGCTATTGCCGCCGCCTGACAGATGAACTCGGCAAGTCGGGTGTGCTCGTCGAGGAGCGACCCATCTCGATCCTTGGCTCTCAAAGCCGCCGCCTTGCCGAGACCGTGATCTGCGCGAGCAGTCCCGCAGCTGCGCTGCACCAGGCCTATGAAGGGGCACTCGATCCGGGCGGTGCGAGCTGCGCCGAGACGCGCGGGCTCGATGCCAACGAGGCCTTCGCCCGCGCCAACGGGTTTGCCGGAACCCCGGTGATCGTCCGGGCGAGCGATGGCGCGGTGCTTCACGGCTACCGCGATGCGGCCACGCTGCGCGAGTTTGCACGTCTTGCAAAGGAGCAGCGCAAGTGAGCACGCTTACTCATCTTCGCGCACCGGGCCTTGCCTTGCTTATGCTGACGGGCGGCTGCTCGACACTGGGCGGCAATGTGTCGGGCGACTTCGCCTGCCGCGCGCCCGAAGGGTCGTGCGCACCGACGACGCTGATCGATGCGGCGGCCACAGGGATCGATGCGCATGCAAACGCTGCCCCGGTACCAGCAGCAACGCCCGCAAACACCACGGGCCAAAGCCTGCGGATCGTGCTCGCCGCCCATCGCGACGAAGCAGGCCGCACGCACGAGGCCCGCGTCATCCATGTCACCTTGCCCGAACCGGCAAGCGCCAGCTGGCGCGCGCCGCAGCGCACGGGCGAGGTGCTGCGCGCCATCGGCAACTCGATTGCCGATGGCAGCAAGCCAGGCGCCGCAAACGCTTCCACCCACACCTCCGAGCAAATGCCGGACGTGCTGCTTCCCCCCTGGCAGCCCGTTCCGGCAGAGCCCGGCGCTGATGCGCCGGCAACAGGGGCACCCGGCGCCGAGCAGGCGGCCCGCGTCCGGGTGCCCCACCCTATTCAGACCCATGGAGACGAGGAATGAACCTCTCCTTTGCCGCCGCGCGCGACGCGCTCATGGCAGGCCTCTTCGCCGATACCGACCGCGCCGAGAAAGGCGCCGCGCATTTCGCGCTCGACATGCTCTCGGACTGGCTGCCTTACCGTGTCTATGACGAACGCGCGGGGCTCTACCGCAACCGTGCCTCGAAAGGCTTTGTGCTCGAAGTGACCCCGCTCGTAGGAGCGGACGAGCGCACCGGCGAGATCCTCGGGCAGTTCTTCTCCGAAGGCCTGCCGCCTGGCGCCTGCCTGCAGGTGCTCAACTTCGCCTCGCCCAGGATCGGCAATGTCGTCGGACCGTGGTTCGCCCCGCGCTACGAACAGGGCGGGATCTACGAAGCGATTGCCAGGGCGCGCACGAGCCGGTTCTACGATCTCGTCTGGCAATCTGGGAGCGCGCATGCGCCGTTCCATGCCCGCAGCAACCGTCTCGTGGTCTCGCTGGGCGTACCGGTGCCCGGCGGCATTACCGATGCCGAGCTCACCGAATGCCGAGAGGGCCTGCTCGGTATGCTTCATTCTCTTGGGTTGCACGCCGCGCCGCTCGAACCTGCAGGCCTCCTCGCGCTCATCGACGAGCTGACTTCGCCCACCACGGCGCGCGAGCCTGACCGGATCGACTGGAACCCCCACGAGACGCTCGATGTCCAGGCCATTCGCCGAGATATCGAACTCGAGGTCGAAGACGACCGGCTGATCTTGCGCACCGAGCGCTTCCGCGAGACCGGACGCGACCGCCAGGGCGTGCCGCAGGTCGGCACCTGCTATCCCGACCGCTTTGACTTGCGCCATTATGCCTTTCGCACCGCGCCCGAGCGCTGGGCGCCGTGGGAATGCGCGCGGCTGATTGGTGACATGTTCACCGACAAGCTGCGCTTCCCTTGTCCTGCAGCCACCATGCTGTGCCTCGTCTATCCTGACCAGGAAGCGGCCGCCGCGCGTGCAGGCTACAAATTCATGCGCACGACCAGCCTTGCCGATACCAGGAGCGCACGCTTCCTGCCGCGCCTTGGCGAGCAGTCTGCCGAATGGAAGCACGTCCAGGCCGAGCTCCAGGAAGGCAAGAAGCTGGTCAAGCTCTTCTACGGTCTCACCACCTATTCGCCGCTGGGTGAAGGCGACGCGCACGAGCGCGTCGTAAAAGCCATCTACAAGGCGGCAGGCTGGGATCTCGCCGACGAGCGCTTCCTGCAACTGCAGGGCCTCGTTGCCGCGTTCCCTCTGAGCCTTGCCGACGGACTCGCCGCCGACATGACGCGCCTCAAGCGCCTTCGCACCATGCTCTCGACCACCGCGGCGAATATTGCGCCGATGCAGGGCGAGTATCTCGGCGGCCCCGTCCCGCACCTGCTGCTTGTCGGCAGGCGCGGCCAGCCCTTCTTCTGGTCGCCGTTCGAGAATGGCGCCGGCAACCACAATATCGCCATCTGCGGCAAGTCGGGCTCGGGCAAGTCGGTGCTGCTACAGGAACTCTGCGCAGCCCTGCGCGGTGCAGGCGCCAAGGTCGTGGTGATTGATGACGGGCGCAGTTTCGAGCATTCGGTCAAATTGCAGGGCGGACGCTTCGTCGAGTTCACGCTCGCCTCGGGCTTTTCCCTGAACCCCTTCTCGCTGATCGACGATGCCCGCGCGGAAGAGGACGAGGATTACCGCCTCGATTGCTTTGCCATGGTGAAAGCGATCGTCGGGCAAATGGCTCGGCCAAGCACCGCGCCGTCGGACACCGAACGCGGCCTCATCGACAAGGCGATTGCGCAAGTCTGGGCGAGCCTCGGCAGTGGCGGATCGATCGACGATGTCGCCCATGCGCTCCACGAGGGTGAAAACGACACCGGCAAGGAACTTGCACTCGCCATCGCCCCCTTCTGCCGCGGCGGGAGCTATGCCGGGTTCTTCTCCGGCAAGGCGAGCTTTGCCTTCGACGACGATTTCACCGTCTTCGAGATGAGCGATCTCGCAAGCCGAGAAGAACTCAGGAGCGTGGTGCTTTCGGCGATCATGTTCATGACCGGCCAGGCGATGACGCGGAGCTCGCGCAGCACCAAGAAGCTGCTGCTGATCGACGAGGCCTGGGCCATGCTCAAGGGCGGCTCGATGGGCGAGTTCGTCGAGACCTATGCCCGCACCGCGCGCAAATATGGCGGCGCGCTCGCCACCGCGACCCAGTCCTTGAACGACTACTACAAGTCCGACGGCGCGCGCGCCGCGCTGGAAAACAGCGACTGGATGCTGGTGCTCCAGCAGAAGCCCGAGACCATCGCCGATTTCCGCAAGGAAGCCCGGCTCGACATGGACGACCGCACCGAGACGCTGATCCGTTCGCTGAAGCGTTCAGGGTCCGAATATAGCGAGCTCTATATCAAGGGTCCCGAAGTCGAAGCCGTCGGTCGGCTCGTGCTCGACCCGCTCTCGGCAACGATCTTCTCCTCCGATCCCGACACTTACGCCGCGATCCATGGCCATGTCGAAAGCGGCATGCCGCTCGACAAGGCCATCGCGCTCGTCGCCGGCCTTGAAGGAGAGGCCTGATGTGCATGCATGTCGAAACCATGCTCGACCGGATCGAGCAAGGCACATTTCCGAATCCCAGGATCGCGCTCTGGCCCATGGTTCAAGGCACCTGCCTGGTGCTGATCGAAACGGCGGGTTTTGCTGCGAGCACGCTGATGATCGTGCTCGGCCTGCCGCTGTTCGTCTTCCTGTTCCTCGCCGGATGGGACCTGGGCCTGCTCTTCGCCCAGCTCGGCAATCTCGCCGATCACTATGCCAGCGCCGAGCCGCCCGCACGCATCGCCTTCAGCCGCGACCTGCAGATAGCGTTCCTGGTACTCGCGGGCGGATTCACCCTGCTGCGCCTGCCAGGCTTCATTCGGCGTCTTTGCACAAGGTTCGAACGGGAATTGCCGCATGACTGACCAAGCTAGCCCGCGCCCGCTGGCGCTGAAAATCGCCGCCACGCTCGCAATTGCAGCCGTGCTGCTCTGGGCGGGCGGGATCACCCGCGCGGTGTTCCTGGACGAGCCTCCGCGGATCGTCACCGTCCGGCTTGCCGAGACGATCGGCCATTTCATCGACGAGGCGGCGCGCGCCGATGCCGATCCCGCCGCCGTGCAGGCCGCAAGCCTCGCCTACCTCCAGGCCGCCGAGCTGGCGGTCGCCGATATGGGCAAGGACGGGCGCGTGGTACTGGTCGCCGAAGCCGTGCTTGCGGGCGCTGCCGAGGACGCAACCCCTGAACTCGAAGCCCGCATCGCCGCAATGCTCGAAGCGGAGGCGCAGCCATGAGCCGCTTCCTCAACTGGAAGCGCGTCGGCCTGCTTTGCGGCCTCGTCGCTTTGCCCCTCGCCTGGGCGCCGATCGACGCCTTCAGCAAGAGCCATGCCTTCCTTATCAATGCGAGCCCGAGCCTCCCCAACTGGGCCTTCTGGCTCGACAAAAAGGCACCGATCGAGCGCGGCAGCTTGATTTTCTTCAAGCCGCCCGCAAGCGCGCTCATTGCCAAGCATTTCGGGGAAGACCCGCAGATGTTCGGCAAGCGCGTAATCGGCCTG
>Ga0180219_1000186_pt1 | contig 66349 bp, 50 predicted proteins | sample eDN3rd30CBELigMG_FD_151338 | JGI IMG/M metagenome (GOLD analysis project Ga0180219, IMG submission 151338) | Enriched Miracle-Growth compost microbial communities from Emeryville, California, USA - eDNA 3rd pass 30_C BE-Lig MG (version 2)... ...
AATGCCGGGTCTTGATATACATATTAAGCAAGTTATTAACAAATATGCAAAGTTCATTTGGATACCTATGGGGTATGACGAAAGCTTTTATCGTCTAGACTTTGAAGCTTTAGAAAGCGATTCTAATATACAAGATATTTTAAGGTTGATACGTAGGCAAAAGATGAGCTATAGGTTTACGGTCGCTTACGCTGGAACAATTGGAAGAGCGAATTATGTTCACGAAATTTTAGAGGCCGCTAGAGCATTAGGGAGAGAATATGGGATTTTTATAATTGGAGAAGGGCCATTGAAAGAAAAATTAATGAATCAATTTGCGGAAGAAAATATACATTTTCTTGGCGGTTTAAAGAAGAGCTATTTGCCTAAGGTTTTGAATGAATTTGATCTATTAGTCAACATGTGGGGGAAAAAAGAGATTTATGATTTTGGAGTGTCACCTAATAAATGGATTGATTACATGCTGAGCGAGCGGCCTATTTTGGTGTCTTACGAAGGATATCGTTCCATAATAAATGAAGCCGACTGTGGATGGTTCATTTCGGCAAATGATACTACATTGCTTGCAAGTACGATAGAGCATATAGCAAATAAATTAGATAGCGAAGAGTTGGACAGAATAGGTAAGAACGGAAGCCTATATGTCAAAACTAAGCTAGATTACCCGTGTTTAGTAGAAAGACTATGTAAAGAAATATCCAATTTAAAAGGATGAATGAACTTAAGAAAGGAATTCTACTAAGTGGCGCCAACGGCTTTCTTGGTAATATAATGTGTCGGTGCCTCAATTTGATGCAATATAGAACTATAGGAATAGGAACCCGTGAAGGACAAATAATCGTTGATATCAAGAGACCATTTGATTTGCCACAAATTCATTTTGACATGGTCGTCCATGCCGCGGGAAAAGCACATGTAATACCAGTAACTAAAAGCGAGCAAAAGGATTTCTTTCAAGTAAACCTGGAAGGCACTAAACATCTATGTAATGCGCTTGATGCATTGCCAAGTTTGCCTAGGGCATTTGTTTTTATAAGTACCGTTGCTGTTTATGGTGTTGATGAAGGACATGATATCGACGAAGATCATCCGGCGAATGGACACACGGCCTACGCAGAAAGCAAGATCCTTGCTGAACAATGGCTAGAGAATTGGGCGGCTAAACATAATATTACTTTAGGGATACTGAGACTTCCTTTAGTCGTTGGACCGAATCCCCCTGGAAATTTAGGGGCAATGATAAGAGGAATTAAATCTGGAAAGTACTTGAGTATCGGTAAGGCAGATGTTTCCAAAAGCGTGGTTTGGGCTGAAGATATCGCTAGGATTATTCCTGTTTTGGCTGAAAAAGGAGGAACGTACAATTTAACAGATGGAGTTCACCCTACTTTTGGAGAGCTAGAAGAGGCAATAGCCACCGCACTTAATAAACGGAAGCCAATTAAAGTGCCCTATTGGATTGCCAAAGGATTAGCCAAAACAGGAGACATATTGGGATCCCGCTTTCCAATTAATTCAAATCAATTGAAGAAAATAACCGCGACACTTACGTTTGACGATACAAAAGCAAGAAATGAGTTGGGCTGGAATCCGACGTCTGTATTAAGAAAAATTGACGAGCTGACGGCGAGTCTATAGAGTTTCCGCCAAATAAAGATATCCGCCCAGCCAACCACATGTTTTCCGATTAATTGAGGGTTCATAGCTTTCGCCCAAATAATATTGTTATGAAAGAGTATAGAGATTACATATTCACCCTTGTTGGCCAAGATTGACCTTGAACATAAGACTGGCGCGAGTAAGTTTTATGTCGCTATTTTTTATATTTGACCACCTAAAAAAGTATCTGTTAATATGGAATTTAGAAACGACATTCAAGGTTTGAGAGCGATAGCTGTTTTGCTGGTTTTTATTTTTCATCTTTCGCCTGAGGTTTTACCCGGCGGTTTTATCGGAGTAGATATATTTTTTGTCATTTCGGGATACCTGATTTCATCGATTATTTTCTCTAAAATAGAGAACAATAGATTCTCTTTAGTAGACTTCTACTATGGCAGGATAAAGAGGATTGTGCCTGCATATTTATTTTTATTGATTGTAATTACAATAATTTCAGCATTCATATTTGTTCCCAGCGATATAGCGAATTTGAGATGGGGGCTTTTTTGGGCGGTGTTGTTTAATTCAAATAACTATTTTGCAACTTTAGACACTTACTTCGGAGCTTCAAGTAGTGAAAACCCGATTTTACATACTTGGACACTTGCCATAGAAATGCAATTTTATCTATTCTTACCTATAATTTTACTCTTTATTAAGAATAGAAAGTTGTTGATCTCGACCTTGGCAATAATAAGTTTATTGTTTTTTGGATATGGAACTTTGGAAGTTTTATCTAAAAACAAAAGTGCTATTTATTTCTCCTTATTAGCAAGATGCCCTGAATTTTTTATGGGGACAATAGCAACTTTACTTCCGCTACGAGCTAATAATTTTGTAAGAATTAATTCTTTATGGTTAAGCCTGTTTGGAATATCGTTGATTATTGGAAGTTCATTCTTGATCAATGAAACATCATATTTTCCTGGTTATCTAGCTATCATTCCCTGCTTGGGCACTGTATTAATTTTGGTGTCTTCAAATAATAAAATTAATAATATATTAGCAAATAAGACACTAGTTTTTCTTGGTGAAATTTCCTACTCGGTCTATTTGTGGCATTGGCCTATCATGGCTTTTACCAGATATTATTATGGTATTAATGCTTTTGATGGTTTTCAAATATTCATAATTGTTTTATTGACAATCATACTGTCATTATTTTCTTATTCTTTTATAGAAAAGCCTTTTAGAAACTACAAGGGAGTAAGATTTTATATTCCGTTTGCATCAATTTCGTTCATAGTAGTTGCTTTGCTGTATTATTTTCCTTGGATAAACAAAAAGCTTACTGATCTTCCAATTGAATATATAGCGCCAACGATTGGCTTAAGTTCTCATGGAAGCTCCTTCAAAGCAATTGAGACATTCGGTGACACTTCTTATATGGGAAAAAAGATATTGCTAATAGGTGATAGTCATGCTTTGACTATGAAGAATTATGTAGATATCCTTGGAAAAAAGAATTCCTTCTCATTTAAAACGATAACTAATGATAGATATCCCACGATTCCCGGACTGTCAAGGGAGACCTTTAGCGAACCAAGATTCTATAGTCAATATATGAATTTAATGAATGCGGCTAAAGAGGTCATTTCCTTAACAGATATTTTTATTTTACAATTTTCTGGAGATGGAGAATTATGGATTAATGCTTTAAAAATTTTTATTAGTAATTTGAAGCCGAATCAAAGTTTGATTATTCTTTCCGATTATCCCTCGGTAAGTAAAAATCCTGTAAGAGAAAATAAAAGCATAGTAAAAAATCAGAAAAGAAATCAAAATTATGATATTGGATTTAGGCAGATATCTCCAAAGATTTTGGAAATTATTAAATCAAAGCCAAATTGCTACTATTTAAACCTAGCTAAGAATAAGGTATTTGACGATGCGCCGTTTTATAGAGATACGCTCATGTACTATGATAGGGGTCATTTAAATGCGTATGGAACTAAAGTTTATGTTGAAAATACTGGAGAAGAATTTATGAGAACTTTGAACACACTAACAAAGAAAAATCGATAATTGTGCCTTTTTTTGCCTAAATTCTCAACTTGCTAGCTTATGTATTTGGTCGGCCGGAATGCCTTTGCTTACCCGCCAAAAGGTATCTGCGTAAGCAGACATACATTATGGCAAGCGAAAATAACGCACAAGAAGCAGCCCAGATCTGTGTCTCTGCGGGATACTGTACGCCAGACAATATGAGTGACCCTATTCCTACTTGCAACACCCCATAACAAACCGCAATCACCAACCGATTCCCTTTCGCTTCATTCGCCAAATACTGATACAAATGCGTGCGATGTGCCTTGAAGATATTTTCCCGCCGAAATAATCTATAAATAATTGTTAGTACACTATCAACTCCATACACCGCAAAGAACAGGACATAGAGCAGATTTCCGGTAGCCAAAATCAGACTCAGCGTCGCAAAAATCAAGATAAAACTCATTCCCACACTTCCGACATCTCCGGCGAAGCACTTGGCACGCTGCCTGAAGTTGAAAAAAGCAAATACACCATTCGCAACGGCAGTGCAATACAACAGCCGATCATCCACGAAACCGATATCCCGGTTGGCCAGCCAAAGCTGCAATAGCACGGCAAAGCTGTACATGGCAGTGATGCCGTTGATACCGTCCATGAAATTGTAAGCATTGATGGTGCCGATAACTAAAATGAACGCAATGGGAACTAGCCACCAAGCATATTCAACTAGTTGAACCTCGATAAAAAGCAATACTACCGACAATAAATGTATGCTGATGCGAATGCGGTTGGATAGCGTAAGGATATCATCAAGAAAACTGATGAGCGTGATGAGGGTAAGGCCCGCAAAAAAGTAGGGATAAGCAGCTCCGCTCCAGATAAACCAGGCCAGCGCACCCAAATAGAATACGACCCCGCCACCACGGATCGTAACCCGTGTGTGGCTGCTTCGCTCATTGGGCCGATCGATGATGTTATAGCGGTCGGCAATGCGGAAATACACCAACATGACCGCAAAAAGCAGAACAGCTATCAATGCGAGAAACATGCGGCAAATATAGATTTTTCTGGAGGCCAATTTCAACAGAATTAATAAATTGCACCCGACTAATGTTGAAAACAGAAATTGTATGGAAGAGATCGTAATAACACAGGGCGGTGTCGCTAGTGACCATCGCGGAAGTATTCGGTTTGTCAATGATTTTGACATGACAGCGGTGAAGCGATTTTATATTATCGAAAATAAAGACACCGAGACGATCCGTGGGTGGCGGGCACATCGGATTGAACAACGTTGGTTTTATGTATTAGAAGGTGCTTTTTCCATGAAAACAGTTAAGATCGATGACTGGAGCCAGGCTTCCAAGGAATTGCCGGTGGAACACACGATTCTGCGGAGTGAGGAACAGCGAATCATCCATGTACCGGTAGGGTTCGGAACGGCTTTTCAAGCGCTGGAACCCGGAAGCAGGCTATTGGTGTTTGCTGATCACGGCATCGAGCATGCGCAGCATGACGATTATACCTACCCCGTAGATTATTTTATAAAGAGCGGTTTTTAGCGTCTATCCCAGGGAGTACCAAAGCGATCACGTACGAATAGCTTGAAAATTATCAGACCTTATCTGAATACGTAACCCAATAGATAGTAAAGTATAATAAACACGACGATGGTTCCGAGACATCCGAACCCAAGCTTTTTGGCACCCCAACCGGCAATCAATGCCCTGAATAATTTGTTCATACTCCTCTTCGTTTAGTTCGAAACGTTTAACAGGTTTACAACAAAATAAGCTGAGCAATGTTTTCGACTCGTCACGGTTAACGAACGTATCCGTCGATCAAGGAAACATTGGCCGTAGCTAGTCTAGGAACACGTTGTTGCGAGGCGATGAAGCATAGTTAAAATAATTTTAGGTGTTTTCCCTACTTGTGCAACCCTATGCCAAATGACTAACTGACAAAGCCGATATGCATCGTTGTGAAGTGACAGATGAAATGTTGTTGAATGCGCTCAAGAATCACGATTCTTATGCATTCGAGGCCATTTATCATCGCTATTGGCGACGATTATTTGTTTTTGTGTATCAGCAGATGGGTTCCAAAGACGAGGCCGAGGAGGTTCTTCAGGACCTCATGTTGAGCCTGTGGCAGAACCGGTCGGATTCGAATATCCGCAACCTGAGATCCTATCTCTTTATTGCCGCCCGAAACCTGGTAAACATGCATTACCGGAAGGAAATCAACCTGCGTAAGTACCGGGAATTTCAGCTTATGCAGGAAGTGATGGAAAGCATTCCGCCGGAGAACGCTGTATACGAGAAGGAGCTGTTGGATGCGATTGAAAAAGTGCTGGAGAAATTGCCCGAGAAAACGGCCTGTATTTTCCGGATGAATAAGCTGGACCACGTTTCGGTGAATAAGATTGCAACGCATATGGGATTGTCTGATAAAGCCGTAGAATATCACCTTAGTAAGTCAATGAAAGTGATGCGGAAACAACTGCAGCGCTATCTGTTAGCGAATTAATTGAAGACCGAATAAACAATGTTACACGTATGACAACGGGGGAGTTTGAAAAGCTGGTAGAACGGTATCGGTTGGGTGAATGCACACCGGATGAAATAGCCTTTGTGGCAAAATGGATGGAAAAAAATGCGGGCGCCGCCGAGGATGATGGTACGGTTTTCAAAAATGAGGAAGAAGCGATCCGCAGGGAGGAAGAAGGCTGGAACAGGATTCAACAGCTAGCGGGTTTTAAGCGTAAAACGGCAACACGGCGCATGCGCAATGGGTACTGGTGGGCTGCTGCCGCCTGTGTTGCATGGGTGGTAGGCGGGCTGCTTTTTTTAAATAGGGCATCGGATTCTCAACCGGAGTTGGCGGGTTTAGAAACCTTCAATACATCGGCAAACCGGCAGCGGATCACCCTGCCCGATAGCAGCACCGTGGTACTCGGAGAGGGGTCAAGCATCATCATCAGCGAGGACTATGGCATGAAAAACCGGGTGGTTCGTTTGAAGGGCGAAGCGTTTTTTGAGATAGTGCCCAATCCGCAGGCTCCCTTTCTGGTATATAGCGCCGACCTGATCACGGAAGTGCTCGGTACGAGTTTTTCGATCAAACCGGAAGCAAAGGGGAAGACCATCGAGGTTTCGGTAACGACCGGTAAAGTGTCGGTCTATGCCGGCGAGAAAGACCGGAACAAACGGAGACGGGGGGTCATCCTGACAACCAATCAGAAAGCGGTGTACGATGCCGAATCAAAAACGATCCGGCAGGATTTGGTAGACCACCCCAAGATCGTGGAAATCGATGCTCCGGAAGCGGTGTTCAACTTCGACCAGACGCGTGTTAAAACCGTGTTGGCTACGCTTCGGCATTCATACAAAATGGAAATTGTGGTGACGAATCCGGTGCTGAACGATTGCCTGTTTACCGGAAACCTGAACGGTTTTGACCTGTTTCAACAGCTGAACTACATCTGCGACGTCATAAACGCGCAGTACGAGGTGAGGGGTACCACGATCTTCCTCACCGGGGAAGGGTGCCGAGCACCCAAGGAGTAACGCGCGGATCGTATTGGCTAATTTAACTACCTCAACATGAATAGTGTGAAGATTGAAAAAGAAGAATTTCAACAGCGTATCGAGAAAATCCAGCACAGCCTTGAAAGGCACGGCTTGGATGCGATGATTGTGTATGGCGACGAATACCGGAAAGAGAACCTCCGTTATGTTGCTAACTTCTGGCCGATATTTGAACGAGGTGCCTGCTTCATACCCCGGAAAGGGGCACCCATCCTAGCAGGAGCACCGGAGGGCGAGAAGTACGCCCGGGAAATGACCTGGCTGGAAGACGTACGCAACATAAAAGAATTTGCATGCGTATCGGTTCCGGAAGAAATTGAATATCCGTTAGCGCAGTTTTCTTCCTTGTCCGACATCATCCGGGAGGTTTCCGGTGGGGGCACAAAGGTGGGCCTGGTGGGATACTGGGACATTCCGGGGCCGATATATAACCGGATGAAGGATGCAGTGGGCGGGGGGGAATTATCGGACGCTTCAGCCATTCTCGCGGAACTGCGCCTGATAAAATCGGAGGCCGAAATCGCTTGCTTGCGGGAAGCCGGAAGGCAAGCATGCTTGGGGTATGAAAAGCTGATTGAAACCTGCATTCCCGGAACGACAGAGGTGCAGGCTGCTGGGGCCGCCGAAGGTGTGGCGCGTTCCGAAGGGGCCGAAGACATTAATTTCACGGTATTCGGAAGCGGCAAGCGGTGCGATACTGTGATCGGCCGGGCTACCCATAAAGTGATAAGAGACGGTGATATGATTATGGCCGCGATGGCGGTTCAATACGAGGGGTATGTCGCCACGGTTGAGTATCCGTTTGTGGCGGGAAAGGAATCGGATACGCAACGTGACTTCCTCCGTGTGTTGTTCGAGGCAGCAGAAGTGCAGTACGGCTACCTGCGGAATGGCTGCCCGGCGGGCGAAATGGTTAAGGCGGTAAGTGAGGTGTTTAAAAAATACGATATGCAGCAGTACGATGTATATCCGCCGTTGCACGGAATCGGCCTGGCCGAAGCAGAATCGCCCTACCCGGATAAAGATGCCGACTACCTCCTGAAAAGTGGAATGTGCGTAAATTCGGACATCAGTCTGTTTGGGCACCCGCACGGGTCGAACCGCATTGAGGAAGGGTTTGTAATACGGGACAACGGCCCGGAGTCGCTGACACCGGCAATCCGCGAACGTATCAGAAAGGGTGTGTGAAACTTCAAAACACGTAAATATGGCAGTACAAACTGTTACCAAAGTACTAGAAGCAGCAGATTTGGGGCTGACGTTGCCGCATGAGCACATGTTCATCGACCTCCGGAACCAGTTCACACCCTTCGATGATGCGGAGAAGGACGCGATCAGCCGACAAAAGGTTCACATCAACAACCTGGGCCGGTTGCGGCTCAATCCGTATGCCATCCAGGATAACCTTGTGCTGGATGATATGGAAGCCGCCGTCAGTGAAACGTTGTTATTCAAAGAGGCCGGTGGCGATACCATCGTAGACTGTACGTCAATCGGGATAAAAAGGCAACCGGAGAAATTAAGAGAGCTTTCACTCCGTACGGGCGTTAACATTATTGCCGGGTCCGGGTACTACACGCAGGATACCCACCCGCGCGAAATGGCAAACTGGACGGCCGGTTATATTGCCGAACGTATTGTGCGCGACTTTCGGGAGGGCATTGATAACACGGATGTCAAGGCCGGTATTATTGGCGAAATCGGGACCAGCAAGGAAATCCTGCCGTGGGAAAGGACAAATCTGGAAGCGTCAGCCCTCGCATTCCGGGAGCTCGGGGCACCGGTGTATGTGCATACCTACCCTTGGGGGCAGGCAGGAATCGAAGCCGTAGACGTGTTGGTACGCGGAGGGGTGGCTCCGGAGAAAATCGTGCTCTGTCATATCGACGTGGAGCCCGACTTGGCGTACATTACCACGCTGCTGAACCGTGGCGTTTTCATCGAGTTCGATAACTTCGGGAAAGAGTTTGTGATAGACCCTACTGAGCGGGGATTTGCCGGTGGGATATTTATCAGGGACCTGGATCGGGTACGGTTAATTCATGACCTCGTGCGGGCAGGTTACGCGAGTCAGATCCTGGTAACGAATGATATCTGTCTGAAATCCATGTTATGCTGCTACGGGGGATGGGGCTACGCGCACATTCTAAAAAACATGGTCCCGCTGATGAAAAGCGAAAACCTGTCGGAATCGGCAATTCATGAAATCGTCAGGCACAATCCTGTGAAACTTTTTTCCTGAAGAGGGCACATAACGATGAAGTGGATACTGCTGGTCATTTTTGCCGGATTTTCGAACGGTTCTTTTGCGCTTCCAATGAAGTTTACCACCAAATGGAACTGGGAGAATACATGGGGTATGTTCATTTTTTGGGGGTTCGTCGTGCTGCCGGTTTTACTGGGGCTTTTTACCGTTCCGGATCTGGCCGCTATATGCAAGGATGTCGGCACACAAAAACTGTTGCGGATTTTTGGGTTCGGCTTTCTATGGGGAATTGGTTCGATATGCTTTGGCTTGGGTATCAAGCACGTGGGAATCGGATTGGCGTTCTCCATCAACATCGGGATCACCATCGCGATCGGTTCGCTTATGCCGTTGTTTCTAACCGAACTGTCTTCGGCAGAAACGAAAAATATCGTGGCCGTCGCCGCCGGGGTCGTTACGATCGTTGTGGGGGTGGTGATAAGCGGCTATGCGGCACTCTTACGGGAGCGGGATCAGCAGCGCAACGATGCCTACGGCAGTACCGGGAGGCCTAACGCCGGTGTCTTCAGAATCGGGTTGCTGTTGTGCATTTGCGCGGGCGTGATGAGTCCGATGCTCCAGTTTGCCTTTATCCATGGAGATGCCATTATCCAAGCGGCCAACGCAAGGGGCGTAAGTGAGACGATCGCCTCAAACGCGGTGTGGGCGGTGGCGCTGGCCGGTGGTTTTCTGGCGAACAGCTGTTACGTGATCAAGCTCCTTATCCAGCATGATTCGTGGCGTCTCTACCGTATGAAGGAATCGGGACGCTATCATGGGCTGGCCCTGTTGATGGGGCTCTTTTGGGTGATAACCATCGCCTGCTATGGCATGGCCGTGTCCAATTTAGGGGTGCTGGGCTTGTCGGTGGGATGGGCTATTTTCAACTCGGTGGGTATCATAACGGCAAATTTACTCGGACTGTTTACAAAAGAATGGCGTGGCGTAAGCAGGAAGACATATACGGTGTTTGGCATGGGGCTGGCAACGCTTGTACTGGGCACATGCCTGGTGGCCGCGCTGTGATCAAATACATCGGCGGTAATCGGCGTTTGGAAAAATTGTACTAAAAATGTAGCTATATGAAGTAGATAGACAAATGTTTGCAAAAACCGGTAATGCGTCAACATTACCGGTCTGCTGTGCACGCTCAACGAAGTACGTTGAGCCTCATTTACCGAGTGTTGCAGACTCGGTAATGCGGTGCCGTTTTAAGAGTTCTCAATCCCTAAAACTTTACTAAATTATGAACAAAAAAGGACTTATCCCATTGTGGGGATGGAAAATTATGAAAGTGACAGTACACCAGTTTTTGTTGTTTGCGATTTTGTATGGCGTGTCATACGCCCATGAAACGCGAGGACAAAGCGTGCTCGAAAAGAAAGTGTCCCTGGATGTGGAGCGTATGGAATTCAAGTCGGTACTTTCGATGATTGAGGAGCAGGCCGACGTGCGGTTTATTTACAGTCCCAGTGTGATCGATATCTGGCAGAAAGTCGATGTGAAAGCTACCAATAAAGTGCTCAACCTCGTATTGACCGAGCTGTTTAAGCCGCATTCCATTGTGTTTGCCGTTTCGGAGGATAAGATGATATCGTTGAAGCGGGCGGCACCCAAGGTAGGCGAGGACGCATCTGCGGAAGTTCCCGGGGAGCTCCAGAACCGGGAAGTACGGGGCCGCGTAACCGATGAGACGGGAAACGGGCTTCAGGGGGTAAGCGTCGTAGTGAAAGGCACCCAACGAGGCGGGGTGACCCATGCCGACGGTAGTTTCGTGATAACGGTGCCCGCCAACAATCCGGTCCTGGTGTTTTCGTTTGTGGGATATCGCACGGCGGAAGTCTCCGTAGGCAGGGAAACGTCGATTGAGGTGTCCATGGAGCTGGATGCGCAGGCGTTGGAAGAATTGGTGGTGGTGGGCTATGGCACGCAGAAAAAGGTGAACCTGACAGGTGCCGTGGATGTCATTTCCGGCGAAAAGCTGGCTAACCGGCAGGCACCTACCGTTTCGCAGCTGTTGCAGGGCGCTTCGCCCGGCATGAACTTCAACATCGGTAATCAGGATGGCTTCCAGCCGGGTGCAACCATGGATATCTCCATCCGGGGCAGGGGATCGTTAAACGGTGGCGCGCCTTATGTGCTGATCGACGGAATTCCGGGCGATCTAAATAACCTGAATCCGGCAGATATTGCGTCTATTTCCATCCTGAAAGATGCGGCCGCTTCCGCGATTTATGGAGCGCGGGCGCCGTACGGCGTGATCCTGGTGGTCACCAAGAGTGGCCAGAAAGAGGAGAAAATCAGCGTCACCTATTCCGGCAATGTGTTTATTAATACGCCGCCGCCCTTGCCCAAAAGTCTCAACTCGTACACGTGGAGCAGAATACAGAACGAAGCCGGGTCCAACAGCGGTGGCCGGCCGATCAGCAACGCCACCATCGATCGGATTATCGCATACCAGAACGAAGACTGGGACTACCTCCGTGAATCCATGCCCAACTGGCCAGCAAATGCGACGATATTCGGCGCGTTCCCGCTGGAAGACACCTGGGACCAGGCTAACCAGAATTATGCAAATAACGATTGGTGGGACTTGTACTACGGCCACAGCGTCAACCAGAAGCATGATATCAGCTTCGACGGAGGATCGAAATCGGCGTCTTATTATTTTTCGGCCGGATACATCGGGCAAAAAGGCGTGCTCAACTTCGGAAACGATGCGTTTAAGCGGCTCAATATCCTCGGAAAGGTTAATTTTAAAATTGCCGATTGGTGGGACTTTTCATGGGATGCCCGGTTAGCCAACAAGCTCCGCGAAAGGCCTAACATGACCAGCGAAGGCGACTATTCCTTCATGTTCCGCCATATTTCTCGATCCTATCCGTTTACGCCCATGTATGACGGATTTGGAAATTATACCTTTGAATCGCACATTCCATCAATTACCACCGGGTCGGACAAAGCAAATGACCTGGATAGCTGGAATACCTTCCGGACCGAATTGCGGCCCGTGAAAGGCTGGAAGATATACGGCGATTTCAGCTACAATTTCCAGAAAATGTCGGAAGTAGGTGTGGAGCCCTACATCATGATTTCCAACCTCGATGGGTCGTTCAGCCCGAACGGGGTGAGTGTGCCGAACAGCATCGAGCGGATTCAGGCAGACACACGCTATTGGACTTCCAATGTGTATACATCGTATGACCTGCAACTGAATTCCCATCACTTCATGCTGATGGCAGGTATGCAGTTAGAGAAAGGAAATTTTCAGCAATTGCGGGGCTATAAAACCGATTTGATGGTGGAGGGCGTGCCTTCTTTCCAGACGGCTACCGGGCCGGCGCTGCTGTCGGAAGCACTGGCTCATAACGCTACCCAAGGCTACTTTTCGCGGTTTACCTACAATTATAAAGACCGCTACCTGTTGGAGTCGAACGCCCGCATAGACGGAACGTATGTTTTTAAGCACGGAAACCGGTGGGGCTTTTTCCCCTCCTTCTCCTTGGGATGGAACGTCGACCGGGAGCCTTTCTGGCGTTCCTCCGACGGATTCAGTGCCCTGAAGGTGCGGGCCTCATGGGGCCAGCTGGGTAACCAAAACGTGAGCCCTTACGGCGATCTTCCCCTCATACCGGTGCACACGACGCAGCTGAACTGGATCTTTGGATACGGAAATGGGCGGCCCACCGGTTACACGAGCGCGCCGGGAATCGTAAACAGAAACCTGACCTGGGAAACCGCCACCACCTCAAATCTGGGACTCAATATGGCTTTCCTGCGGAACCGACTGCTGGTGGATATCGATGTGTTTGAACGCAATACCGCCAATATGATTGGCCCGTCAGAAGCTAAACCGGGGGTGTTGGGGGCGAGCGCGCCGCGCTATAACAACTCAGCACTGCGTACCCGCGGATGGGAACTGTCGGTCAACTGGAACGGGGCTATACAGGATGAATTTACGTATTCACTAGGGGTTAACGTATCGGACTACAAGTCGGTGGTTACCCGTTTTTTCAACCCGACCAAAACACTTTCGACCTGGAGCGAAGGACGGACAGTCGGCGAAATATGGGGGTTCACCGTGCATGATCTGTATCGGTCGCAGGAGCAGGTTGATGCGCACCTGCAAGAAGTGAACCTGTCCTATTTTGGCGGTACCTGGCGGCCGGGCGATGTGAAGTATGAAGATACCAACGGCGACGGGGTTGTAGGACCGGGGAAATATACGGTAGACGACCATGGAGACATGTCGATTATTGGAAACAGCGAGCCACGTTTCCTGTACGCTTTCAATGGAACGGCAAAATATAAAGGGTTTGATTTCTCCATGTTCTGGAGAGGGGTTGGCAAGAAAGACATTTATTTCAGCAATTTCGCCAATATGTTCTGGGGCTTCAACAGCGGATGGTGGGAATCATCGCTTACCGAACGGCATCTTGATTATTTCCGGGATGCGCCCGGCGACAAGTATACAGGTCTGTACGAAGGGCAAGCCAACATCAATACGGGCGCATACTGGCCACGCCCCTACCTGAACGGTACCGAAGAGGCCAAGAACAAGGCGCATGCGAATACCCGTTACTTGCAGTCGGCCCGTTTTCTCCGCCTTCAGAATGTACAACTGGGGTATACATTTTCAAATAAGCTTTTGTCACGTGTTAAATTGCAGAATGTCAGAGCCTATCTATCTGCAGAGAATCTAATCACCTTTACCAGCATGCCACGCGGGATCGATCCGATATCGCCGTTGGGCTGGGGACCTTGGGAAGGTACCAATGGAACCACAGGCAGGCTTACATACGGCGCAGACCGTTCGTTTTCGGTTGGTTTAGTTATGACTTATTAATAGAAGTGTTATGAAAAGATATGTTGTGTATTTATTGTTTTTGATGTCCGTGCTCGGGTGGTCGTGTGAGCGTCTGATCGACCTTAAGCCGTTGGATCAGATCAGTGTGGACGATTACTGGAAAACTCCGGCCGACTTACAGAACTATGTGAAGCAATTTTATCAGAACTTTTCGCCTCAGACCCAGATGGTTGCCGAGCTGGCCGTGAATTCGGACGACATGGTGCATGGAAGTCCCAGTGCTATTCTGAACGGTCAGCGTACGGCCCGCACGGGTAGCTGGCAGGGCGAATGGGCGGCCATACGGCATATAAACATTTTCTTTGATAATTACGAGAAATGCGAAGCCGAATTCAGTGAGATCCGGCATACGGTGGGTGAAGCCCATTTCTTCAGGGCCTGGTACTATTTCGGACTGCTCAAGGAATACGGTGATATCCCCTGGTACACCTCAGAGATAGGTCTGGATGATGACCAGGCGTTGATGCGACCGCGCGATCCGCGGACGCAGGTAGCGGATAATATTCTGGCTGAGCTCGATAAAGCTATTGAATTTCTTGACACCCGGAGAAGTGTGGGAAATACGCGGATTTCAAAGGAGGCGGCCCTCGCGCTGAAAACCCGGGTTGCACTGTTTGAGGGAAGCTGGCAAAAGTACCATGCGAATACACCCTTTGGAACCGCCGGTGCCGATCCGCAGCGCTACTTCCAGGCGTGTGTGTCGGCCGCAGAAGAATTGATGGGTGGAAATTACACCCGGGGTATTTATACAACGGGCAACCCCGACGACGATTACTACCGGCTATTCGGCCTTGATAACATGAACGATGTGGATGAGGTGCTCTTGTACCGGGCTTTCAATCGCAACGAGGGAGCGGGCAACGCGGTACAGGGCTACATTACCTACGACATGAATCAGAAGGGGATTACCTGGGACCTCGTGTCTTCTTACCTGGGAAGGGATGGAAAGCCGTATGATTATCTTGAAGTGGGGCAGATTGAAAAGGGGAATGATTTTTTACTGACGATAGCTGCTGAATGCGATAGACGGCTCAAATCCACGATATGGATCCCCGGCGACCTGATGGCTGCCGAGCTGGAGAAATATTTTGACCGGCCGACCATCGATGCAGGGGCGTTACAGCTCAATCCGACAGGCTTTTCGGTCAAAAAAACCGCAAATCCTTATTCGCCGGCCGCCGGCAGGCCGTGGTCCGTTCAGGCCGAAACGGGATTTATCATTTTGCGCTACGCGGAGGTACTGCTGAACTACGCAGAGGCCTATTACGAGCTTAATCAGGAGGTAGCCTACGAGGCCCTTAACCGCCTGCGGGAAAGAGCCGGAATGCCCGCTTTCGAGGTGCACAGCCAGCAGCTGAACGAAAGCCCAGCAAACTACGGGTATGAGATCCCGGACGCGCTGTACGAGATCCGACGTGAGCGCCGGGTCGAAATGGCGCTGGAGGGGTATCGGGATGAAGATTACCGGCGGTGGGCCGCGCATGCGCTGTTCCGTGGCCAGCGTCCCAAAGGCTACCCCGTTAGCCGTGAGGAGTTCCCGGCTTACAGCCGCCCGGTGGATAGCAATGGATTGATCGATTATTATGCGGATGAGCTTCCCGAGGGGTATCAATTCCAGCCAGGACGGGATTATCTGTCGTCCATTCCGCTGGATGAATTAACCCTTAACCCGAATCTGGTTCCTAATCCGGGCTGGTAGGAACGGGGAGCGGACAACGTTACACGATTGCAAACGTATTGAAATGAAAAATTCAAGAAGAGATTTTATAAAACTGGCCTCGACCGGCGTTTTATCGCCCTACCTGGTCGACGATTTCGCAAAACTCCTAGCTATTGAAAGCGCTCCCCGATCGGGAACGAGACGCCAAGGACCGGCAGACAATTACCAGCGGTGGCTCTGGATCGAGCTGATAGGCTTTGATCATGTGGCAGCGGATTTTGGGGTGGGTAATTTTATTAAAAATACCGGCTTTGTACCCGAGGCAGTCTCGTTTTTATTTGCCTCGGCCGATTTCGTGCATAGCCATTCGGGCGTTGACAACGAGTGGGTTTTCCCCGACGAATTCTGTTCCTATGCTGCGAGACCGGCAAGCCCGGAGCGGAAGCGGCAACCCTGGACAAACCGCCAGTTGAAAGGTCTCATTGATCAGCTCCATAAACATGGCGTGTCGGTATATTGCAGTTTCTTTGACTTTTTCGTTGATACGGAAGGGCCGGGGCGGTGGGCGTATCAGTATCGGGAAATCCGTGAAACAAGTGTAAACGGCACGGTCTATCCGTACATTCACCCCCTCAAGCGGTTTAACGACGGGACGTTTTACGAGGACCTCTTTGTGAAACAGTTAAAGACGGTATTGGCCGATTATGGTTTTGATGGCCTCCATGGGGCAGATGGCTATACCAGCGGCAGGCGCCCGCTGAACGATGTGGACTATACCGATGATATGATGGATCAGTTTGTGGCGCACAGCGATGTCAAATTGCCGGCGGAGTTTGGGAGCAAAATAGGGGATGATAAGGGCCTGTTGGCAGAAAGAGGCAAATGGGTGTGGGAGCATCGGCGCGAGGAATGGATTCGATTTCATGTTGATCGATGGTCGATCTTCTGGCAGAAGGTGATCGATGGCGTACACGGACAGCAGAAGAAAGTTGTATTCAACTCGGCTTGGACCCGGGATCCTTTTGAAGCCATTTACCGGTATGGCATCGATTATCGTCGCATCACAGACCTCGGTGTCGACGGGTTCATTGTGGAAGCAGTGGCCTCGGCGGTAGCCATGGAGCCTGAGCTGAGTGATGAGTATACCAAGTTTTACTACAATGCGTTGGCCATGATTTTGCTCATCAAAGCGCATTGCCCAGAAGCGGTTCTGAGGCCGTTTACACAGATACACGACACCACAGAGCAGTACGATGCCCTGCGTCACATCCCGACCTTTGTGGAGCGGGAGATCTGCCAGGTGGCCAACCTCTACGTAGTTGATCGGGAAGGCAAGATGGGCAGGTGTTCTTCCGGCCCGATGTGCTGCCTCTCGGACAGTGTCGCAGCTCACGAATGGACGTGGTTGCGAAAGCGATGGGACCTGGGGTTCATGGACCAGCCCGAGGCGGTGGTGGGAGCTACCCTGGTGTGGTCGACCAGCGCGCTGGATAATCAACTGAGCGAATACATTGCACATAAAAGCTGGACGGTGCACAAGTGGCTGTATGAGTTGCTTTTAGCGGGCGCGCCGGTGGCCGCGGCGGTTCCCATTGAAGACCTGGACCGGGTGGACGGCCCTATTCTGGTGCTCAATCCCGGCCTGCTGCCGGGAGACGAACTTGAAAAGGTAACCGCTTACAAAAAGGGGGCAGCGTTTTTTATTGGTTCGACGGTTTCTTCGGTTTCACATGCGTCGGCGCTTACGTTCAGCGATCCGGTGAACCGGACAGTATCCTGCTCGGTGCTGAATACGTCGGTCGATCAGCAGGTGGCTGTCGATGACGTAAACGAGGTCATTCAATCGGCAACAACCTATGGATCGGATCCCGATTCGTGGACAAAAAGCCTGGCATTTGTGCCGGTTTCCCTTGGGTTTGTTAACACCTGTGCCAGAGTGATCCGTTCGGAGGCGAAAGGACCGTTGGTGGTTTCGGACCACAGTGACAATATCAAGATTACCACCCTGGTTCTTTCAAACGGGCGTTGGCGGCTTCTTATCGGAAGTGATAGCTTTTATTATCAGACGCCAGCCATACAGATGCCCCGGACAATTGCGGCCATAGACGTCAGGTCTACCTTCCCGGGTGTGCCGGTGCGTTTCTCGGAAGATACGTTCCGCGTACGGATCCCGGGGCGGGGCATGGTGGTGCTGGATCTGGAAATGTCGTAAGCACGAAGCTTTAAACCGTGGATAATCGGAAAAGGCCAGCACTTTTCAATTTTTTTTGCAGGTAATAGCAAATAAACGTATATTCGCAGTAGGTTTAGGTTGATAGCCCCTAACCCCATTGGGGCGGACCCGTTACCTATAAGGTAACGGGTTTTTTTTGTCCCTACCTTTCTGCTGTCCTGTTGTCCATTGGAACTCGCCGAACGGGATGATATTTTTAAGGATTTTCGAGGTAGCTCAACGTTTTTAAAATAATCCATTGGATTATCGACGGATTTGTTACTTTTGTCGATGGTTATTTATATGTAATCTAAATAACCATAAGGGCAGAGGTTAATACGCTCAAGGTAACAGACAGATTTTTTGAAAAATGATAGGACATAACTAACGAAAAAACCGCGCCGGAGACGGTAATCTCCGTAGCGCGGTCTATGCGTTTACATTCAGCGGTAACTGACTGTAAATACACGCGGCCATCAACTTTAGCAGGTACAACGGCCGGCTTTCAACAGAATAGTAAAAGCAATGCAATATATTAAATTTTACGTAACCGTACTATTTTTTTGCGGTGCCTTTTGGGGCCGCGCACAGGAATCCGCCTACAACCTCACAGGGACCATCAGCGGTGCCGATCGTGAACCGCTTTACGGGGCGACCATTAAAGTAGGCAACCAAACCACCCTCTCCGATTCAGAAGGGCATTATCGTTTTTCCAACATCCGGCATCGGCAGGTCCGTATTGAGGCCTCTGCCGTGGGATTTGAACCGTACGCCCAGACCCTTACCTTGATACAAGGGGCCAATACCCTGCAGATCACACTGCTGCCCAAAACCAATGAACTGGAAACGGTGGAGGTGGTGGGCCTTACCAAGGCGCAGGAGGTAAACCGGCAGGCCTACAACGTGACAGCAGTAGATGCCACTAAACTGTACAACACCACGATGGACATCTCCGGTGCGCTTGACCGCGTGGCCGGCATCCGCGTACGGGAGTCGGGCGGCGTGGGATCTAACTTCAACCTGTCACTCAACGGATTCACGGGCAATCACATCCGCTATTTCATCGATGGGATTCCCATGGATAACTTCGGCAGCTCGTTCCAGATCAACAATATTCCCATCAATACAGCGGAGCGTATTGAAGTGTATAAAGGCGTGGTGCCCATGTGGCTGGGATCGGATGCACTGGGCGGTGCCATCAACATCGTAACGGGCGACCGGTACCGGAACTTCGTGGATGTCTCTTATTCCTATGGATCGTTCAATACACATCGTTCCGTTATCAATACCGCCTACACAACCAAGGAAGGATTTACCGTGCGGCTGAATGCCTACCAGAATTACTCCGACAATAATTATAAGGTCACGGTAGAGGCGGCAGATATCAATACGGGTGCCTACGCACCCAATACCACCGTGCACCGTTTTCACGATACCTATCACAACGAGGCAGTCATTGCCAGCGTGGGCGTGGTAGATAAGCGGTTTGCCGATCAGTTGCTCGCAGGCATCACCCTGGGCCAGAATTACAAGGAAATCCAGACCGGTGCCCGCATGGTATCGGTATTCGGCGGCTGGCATAGGCGGGGTACTACGGTTATGCCCACCATCAAATACAAGAAGGAAAACTTGATTGAGGGGTTGGACGTAATCATCAACGCCAATTACAACTTCGGTTCTGAACGGAACATCGATACCGTCAGCGCACGGTTTGACTGGTTCGGCAATTCAAAACCCACGGGCACCAACAGCGGAGAGCGTTCCCGTTCGCTATACAAATACCGCAATAATGAGGGGCTTGCTACCGCCACGGCTAACTACCGCCTTGCAGAAAGGCATTCCTTTACGCTCAACAATAACTTCTCCACGTTCCGGAGGGAAGGCAGCGATCCGCTCAACCCCACCAGTGCGGAATACGAACGGACCAAACGCACCTATAAAAATGTGATGGGTCTCGGATATAGCTACGACATCAAAGACCTGTGGAGCAGTACGCTGTTTCTGAAATACATCCACCAAAGCAACCAGAACGGGCCGGATGAGCGCAGCCTGATGGATAAGCTGGGCTATGGATTGGCGTCGGCTTACTACCTCACGCCGCAGGTACAGCTCAAAGTTTCCTACGAGCTGACCAACCGCATGCCTTCGGCGTATGAAATATTCGGCGACGTGGAAAACCAGGAGGCCAACTTCCAACTCCAGCCCGAGCGGAGCAACAATGTCAACCTCGGGGCGGCCTATGACTTCGCACTACGTGCGGATCACCGCTTTTCATTGAATGCAAACGTGATCTATAGGCGTGCTTTTGATTACATCTATAGCAGACTCAATAATAACCAGTCAAAATACGTAGCCGATAATCGGGATGGGGTCGAAACCTATGGCGGCGACGTAGAGCTGCGGTATTCCTTCAAGAACTGGCTGATGGCAGGAGCTACCGCAACGTACCAGCACATTATGAACACGCAGAAATACGAAGAGGGATTTAACGGGATCAGCATCGTATACGGCGATCAGATGCCCAACATCCCCTACCTCTTTGGCAATGCGGACGTGGCCGTGGTACTGCGCGACATCGGCCGTGCCGGAAATACACTGCACATCGGCTACAACCTGCTCTATGTACATGCCTTCTATCTGTATTGGCCCAGCCGCGGCGGCAACAAATTTGATATCCCGCAGCAGATCAGCCACGACGTAAACGTAGTCTATTCACTGCAGGACGGACGCTATAACCTAGCGTTGGAAGCCAAGAATATCACCGATACCCGGATGTACGATAATTTCAGCCTGCAAAAGCCCAGTCGTGGCTTTTACCTCAATCTCCGCTATTTCATTAACAAAAAATAAAAATCAAAACAATGAATATCCAATCAAACACGCTTCTCTTAGGTATGGCAGCAGCCACGTTGCTAGCTTCCTGCAGCAAAGACGACCGCAAGCCGGATAACCCCGGCAACTTCATCATTGCCGTAACCCCGGCGGCCACCACGGGCGTTGCCGACTACCTGTTGACCGCCAGCAGCCTGGATACCGGCTCCATCTCAACAGCTGGTCAGGGCGAAGAACAGGATGGAACCTATCGGTATTACGTGACACACAACGATAAGTTTTTCAGCATGCTTTACGGACAGGGAAATCCCGGGGCGGTGACTACCTACAACATCGTGGACGGCAGGCTCAACAAACTGTCCAACTTCCAGACGGAAACCGTACAGGCGTTTGCACCGGTGAACGACGACCTGCTGCTGATGAAAATATCACGCAATATCACCAATCCGTTTGCAAGCTGGTATCGCATCAACACCAACACCCTGCAGATTGAAAGCGAAGGCAAGGTCAGCACGTCTGCCCCTTCGGGCAATGGAGAACTGGCGCACTTCAGTTGGATCAAACAGGTGGGTAACAAAGTGTTTGCCCCTTATTTCTCCATCAAGGCCTGCTGCAATGCATCTTTTGAAACCGCTTACCCTGACAGCGCGTGGATTGCAGTTTATTCGTATCCGGATATGCAACTGGAAAAGGTGATCAAAGACAACCGGACCAGCTTCATCGGCCGTTATTTCGTGGATGGCCTGGGTACAGTGGAAAACGGCGATACGTATGCATTCTCCGCATCGGTAGCGGTTACCGATGGCAAGATATCGTCTACCAAGCCATCCGCCGTGGTCAAAATTCCCGCCGGAACCACTGAGTTTGACCAGTCTTACTTTTTCGACGTAGAACAGGCTTCCGGTGGTTACAATATTACCGATTGGTTATACGTAGGACAAAATAAATTCGTGGTACTGGTTACCTCAAAAGCAGAAAAAGGTCAATATTCATCAGGCTTGAGGCTCGGGGTGATCCATGTGGTAGACAAGTCGTTTAAACTGGTTACGGGTATGCCGGATGTGGCTGATATCAATTCGCTGACCAACATGAGCAATTACAGTGCGAGGGACGGTCGCTACGGATATGTAGGCGTAAACCTGAAATCCGGAATTGGCTATATCTATAAGATTGATGCAAATAACGCCAGTGCCACACAGGGACTTCGCGTAGATGGAGGCACCATTACCGCCATTCATCACCTCGATTAAACCGTCCTAAACGCGGATAAAAGCCTCCCGAAGACCGTAAAGGTATCCGGGAAGCTTTTCTTAAACAGGTACGCTGATGTATAGCACAATTTTTATAGGGATCTTTTTGGGAACCCTGCTGTTTTTTGTCGCTTCAGACAAAGTAAAGGCGGAAAGTAAACCCCGATGGTTACAAAAAATGGCCCGAAAACCCGTGTTCGCAAGAATCCTCGGTACCTTGATCTTTGTGGCCTGTTGGGCGGTAGTTGCCTGCTTGCAGGGGTTGGGATCGGGCACGTTTGCCATGGTGGGATACCTGATGGCCAGCTATAGTTTGCTGGTATTGCTTAGGCCGCTCCATACTGTTAACACCACGAGTCTGGCGGCCGTGGCCGTGGCAGCACTGCTATTGGAAACCCTCATCTTTTAATCATGCCCGCGAATAAAAAATACCTCAGCTCTCCGTGGCAGCGCTTCCTTAAAATCACCGCGGGTTTCGTGGGGGGCTACTTCGTGATGCTCTCGCTGCACCTGCTGCTCACACACGTGTTTGATCAGAAAAAAGTGGTGGTTACCGCGTTCATCACAGGTTACATCCTGTGGGCGGTGTTGCTCTTGGTCGCCTTTCTCTGCAAAAGTGGGTGGAAGATATCGGGCATTTACCTGGCACTCATTGTGATATTCTATGGCGCATACTACTTGCTAAACAACTGACCGTATGAACATCCGTAATTATAACATCTATTTCAATACGCATACCATCAGCGGTATCATCATCTGTGCCATCCTATACGTGATTTTCTTTGCCGGATCGTTTTCTTTTTTCAAAGACGAAATATCCGCATGGCAAAAAAACCGATCGGCCCATACCCACCAGGCCGCGGCCAACGATTATGATTTCCTCCTGGATTCGCTCCATGCCGCACACAACCTCCTGGGCAGAGACATTACCTTCTATATACAGGATAACAACGTGCAGACCTATGTAAATATGGGCGCTTCCCAGGATACCACGGTCAAGAAAAAAGCTGCCGCGCAGCTGAAGCCTGAGGGAAGAAGGGGACGTGGCAGAGGCAACGGGGATGCCGCGTACTTCCAGTATGATTTTCAGCGCAAACAACCTGCATCCTATGCGGAATCCTATGACATGGGCGAGTTTCTTTACCGGTTGCACTTTCTCGCGCAGCTCAACCAGGTGCCCATCCGTATCGGAACTCCTTTCGGCTATCTGGTGGCGGGTATCGTCTCCTTCCTCTTTCTGTTTGCACTGATTACCGGCCTGTTGCTGCATTGGGATAAGATCGTGTCCAACTTCTTTACGTTCCGGCCTTGGAACAAGTGGAAAACCGTGTGGACCGATATGCATACCGCATTGGGTGTGATCGGTTTCCCGTTCCAGCTCATGTATGCGGTCACCGGAGTAGTGCTGATTGTAAATAGCGTCTTGATCCTGCCGTTCAGCAAATTCTTATACGATGGCGACAGTGAGAAACTCTATACCGAACTTGGCTACAACGACGACACCACCTATGAATACCGCTATCAGCCGCTGCCCGACCGCGTAGCGCTCAACCCGTACCTGAAGCAGGTGGCCGACCGGTGGCCCGATAGCCACGTAAGCCGTATATACATCAAGAATTACGGCGATGAGAGCATGCACATCGCCATTGACGCGGTTCCAAACTTCAGTAGAAATTTTGCCGGTGCCGGTAAGATTGTTTTCCACCCCGCCACGCAGTCCATTGTCCATGAGAAATCGCCAGTAACATCTGCCTCTTACGTAGACCGCGTCAAGGCACTTGTATACCGGCTGCACTTTGGGGATTTCGGTGGCTATCCCGTTAAAATCAGCTTTTTCGTGCTGGGCATTATGGGGTGTCTCGTCATTATCTCGGGTATTCTGATCTGGCTGGTAGCGCGGGATAAGAAGAGCATACCCGCCCACAAGCGGAAGTTTAATTTTTGGGCGGCCAATGTATTTGTAGCCATCTGCCTGACCATGCTACCCGTCACGGCCCTTACATTTATTGCCATCAAACTCAATCCCGCCGCAGATCAGGCTTTTATCTACCGGGTGTATTTTTACAGCTGGCTGGCGCTGTCTGTTTTTTACATCGCGCGTCACAAACTGCATGTCACCAACCGGGAAACGTTGCTGACAGGTGGGCTGCTGGCGCTGTGTGTACCCCTAGTGAATGGCATCCAAACAGGCAAATGGATGTGGAATGCCCAACGCATGGGGGCTATGGATATCTTCGTGGTCGATTTTCTCTGGTTGTCTGTAGGCGTGGTTAGCCTCATCGCTTTTTACCGGATCCGGCTGGATGGCAAAAAAGCAAGCAAACCGAAACAAAAGGTCACTGCCAAAAAGGGAGTGGTGCCCATTGCCTGACGTGTTCATGAAGAAACAGGTGTTCCGGAGGATCTTCAACATCGCGGAGATCGCAAACTTATGACGACCCGGTAACCCTTTTTCCTTCTGCTCGGCTTTTCTTTGAGTATTTTGGCTACAGCAGCCTGTTTGGCGTTTTGGAGTTGGGCGATTTTTCGGCGGGTGGATATCGGAAGTTGGTCAAATTTAACAGTATCGAATTCGTGATTTACAAATTGATAACACATTGGGCATATCCGCGCGCAATAGCTATGCTGTAAAGCTAATTTATTTAGTTTTTCACCATCGTGTTTCTTATATTTGCGATATGCCTAATGAAAAGAATAAGATTACTGAAGCCGCTATCTACGATAAACTGTTTCGTGAGATATCGCCTGTTTTCCTGACGATGTTTGTGGAGAAGGTTCTCGGGTTAGATATTGTCGAGTTTACTGAACTGAAAGACAAATTGCAGATTACACGGCAGAAGGAAACCGATACGTTGCGGAAAGTAAAAGATAGCGAGGGCAACGTTTTCATCCTACAGGTCGAGATACAGGTCAAAAACAATCCCAAGATGGCTGTACAGATGGCTGATTATTGGATTCTGCTGCATCAGATACACGGATTGCCCATTAAGCAATATGTCCTGTATGTCGGGGCTGATCCATTGGCGATGCCCGATAGACTGGAGCAGTACAACTTTAATTTCCAGTATACGTTGCTGTCTTTCTCCGATCTGTCGTATGATTTGTTCATTGGAGCAGAACAACCGGAAATTAAGATGCTCGCATTATTGGGGGATTTGAAGGGAGCAGATCCATGCGGCCTTACCGAAGACATTGTGAGAACAATTGATACACTGCCCGAGCCGGTGAGCATCAAAGAAAGCCGGCTGATGCAGTTGCGGATATTAATTCAATTACGTAAATTTCGCCTGAATTGCAGATTTTTAAAGGGAGGCGAGAGCTCGCATAAATTGGCAGAACAAACTACCAATTTCTTGCTCGGTTTACACCACGATTGGAGGTAGCTATGTTAAAAGCAGCATCATTTTTTAAGGAAGAAAGAGACCCATTTTATAAAAGAGGGCAAGCGAAGGGTATCGAGAAGGGAGCGGAAGCTAAAAGCTATAAGGTGGTGGCCAATCTAATCCAGCAATTGGGATTGGATGATGCGACTGCTGCAGGAGTGGCCGAGGTCCCAGTCTATTTTGTGCAAAAAGTTCGTGCTGATCTAGACAAGAAAAAGAGGTAACGGTAACGTGTAACGTTTTATCAATAATGATATCAAGCCATGCCTTTACGGGTGTGGCTTTTTTCTTTACTTCTTCGCCGCCGCGATATTGATACTGCTGTTCGGGTTTCCATAGTCCGCTTGATTCGCTGCCTTCACCACGAATCTTACGGCAGTACTCTTCCCCTTCGGTTCTAACTTATTCAGCAATTTGGCAAACTTACCCTTACTAAGCGTGCCGGTGATTTTAGTAAGTTCTTCGGTGTAGTTCCCAAAAGTGGATTCGGGGATGCCTGGGTTCAGTTTAGCAAAGGCTTGCCGGGCTGTTTTAGGTCGCTTGAAAAAGCCCTTGTCAATCAATGCATGTAATTGGGCCGCCCTGCCAGGCAACCCTTTTTCCTTTTGCTCGGCTTTTTCTTTGAGTGTTTTGACTTTAGCAGCTTGCTTGGCTTTTTGGAGTTGGGCGATTTTTCGACGGGTGGATGTCGGGAGTTGATTTATGAAGCTCCCGTTTGCATAAGTGAGGCATAGTCCCCTTACTTCTTACAACAAAAAAAGCTAATTTATTTAGTTTTGTCAATTTTATGTCTATCTTTGTCACAAATAAATCTATACCATGGAAAGACAACTACCTGAACTGCCTGGCGAGGGTAAGTACATTGACATCCTCACCGACTGGGCTTTCAAGCGAATTTTCTCCGGGGATTCCAACAAGAGAAATCTCATCGAGCTGCTCAACGACCTGCTTGCCGGAGAAAAGCATATAACCGATCTGGCCTATATACCCACCGAAGAACTCGGCGGCAACAGCAGCCACCGCCGGATCATTTTCGACCTGAGGTGCGTGGGCGATTGGGGCGAGGTGTTCCTGATCGAGATGCAGCGGATGGACCACCGCAATTTCCGTGACCGCACGGTGTTCAGCACCTCGCGCATCATCAGCAACCACTACGCCCAGGGGGATGATTACCGCACCACGGCCCTGCCGGAGGTGTATTTCATCGGCATTCTGGAGTTCCGGATGGATCCGGACGAGCGCGAGCGATACATCCGCAGGATGGAACTGGCCGAACGGGAGACGGGGCGTAAATTTTACAATAAATTGCAGTATATATTCCTGGAGTTGCCTAACTTTGTGAAAGCGGATGAGGAAATCCGGACGGCCATGGACCAGTGGTTCTGGTTGTTCAAGCACCTGAGCGGGGCTGACCGATTGCCGGCATTCATGAAGAAACGGGTTTTCCGGAGGATTTTCAACATCGCGGAGATTTCTAACTTGACGGAGGAGGAACTGATGGCATACAACGCAAGCATACAGGCCAAGTGGGACTGGCAGAACGCCGTGTCCCTAGCCGAGGAACGGGCGGTGGAAAAGGCACTCAAAAAAGAGCGGGCCCAAGCCGCGAAGCTTCTCGAACAGGAACGGATTAAAGCCGAAGCAGAGAAGATTCAATCTGTACAGAAAATGCTTGCCAAAGGCCTTTCTATTGCCGACGCAGCCGAAGTTTCAGGCCTTTCCATCGAGGAGGTCGCCGAAATCCAAACCCGGATCGGTAAGTAGATGATGGCATACAACGCAAGCATACAAGCCAAGTGGGACTGGCAGAACGCCGTATCTCTGGCTGAGGAACGGGCTACGGAACGGGAGCGCGCGAAAGCGGCCAAACTTCTTGAAAAAGAACGAGCCGAAGCAGAAAAAATCCAATCTGTTAAGAAGATGCTAGCCAGAGGCTTGTCTATTACGGATGCCGCTGAATTTTCTGGTCTTTCCATTAAAAAAGTAACTAAAATCCAGACACAGCAGGCTGATCTCACTGGGAAAAAGAAATAGCGGAAGCTTTTTTGCCGTTCCGCGATATCAAGCTATACCGTTAGGGATGTGGCTTTTCTTTACTCTTCTCCGCTGCAACGTTGCCGTTTACGTGCAAGTCCGCATATCCGGTTTGATCAACAGCCTTCTCTACAAAGCGCACGGTAGTAGTGCCCGGTGCGGGATCTAATTTATCAAGAAGTTTAAGGAATTTACCCTGTCCCAGGGTAACCGTAATCTTGCCGATTTCGGCCGTATGGTCAGTAAGCTGCTTTTTGGATATACCCGGGTATAATTTTAGAAAGGCATCCTTTCCTGTCTTGGGTTTTTTGAAGAAGCCAGCTTCCAACAACGTATGTAGCTGTTTCGCACGGCCCGGCACCCCCTCCTGCTTGTTGGTCTTCTTTTGTACCTCCACCTTTTCCTTAGCTTTTTGTTGCCGATTTTTCAGTGTATGAATCGCCTTTCGGGTTGCGGAAGGAAGCTGATCAAAGCTGGGAATAGGAAAATTTGGGTTGGCCAACTCGTAAAATTCGATACCGTAGAAATTCGCATAGCGGATTAGCATTTCCAAAGAAGGGTTAGATAGACCATTTTCCAATTCAGAAATATAATTTGATTTGGTATTCATAAAGTCAGCGAAATCCCGTTGGGTCAAATCCGCTGCTCTCCTGAACTCCTGTAATCGTTTCCCGAATCTTACCTTTTTGGCTAAAACTTTTTTCGTTACCAAATTAAAATATTTTGTATTTGTTTTGTTATCAAATATTATTTGCTTACTTTTGTCTTAACGGTTTAATCAAGCAGCCAAGAGACGGCACCAGTGTTTAAACCAAAAAATAAACAGCGGCGCAATGCTGCTCTTAACAGGTCTCTCGCCTCGAAACCGCCAGTTTCATCCGACGAGAAGACCGAATGTTCGCCCATTTTCTTGGGTTTGCGTACCTTTGCAGGTGCCATCCAGTGGGGCGGGCTTCGTGTCTTGCTTTTGTCGGACTTAGATTTCGATCTAAGGGGTTCTTGGCGGTACCAGAGGCAAAGCAACCGAGGCTCGCCCCGTTGGGGTTTTAAACCCGTTTGCTATTTGCCCGCATCCGCGGGAGACCTGTTTTCAAACTGACTAATTTATCAATTATGAAAACAGGAGCGACCAAACCCCGATTAACCCTTTACCGCAAATTACTTGCGACACTCGATGCTTATTGCATCCAGCAAAGCGCGTCTAGCCAATCCCAACAAAACCCGCTAAAAAACATCATCCGGTCACCCGAATAAACGATAAATCGCAAACACCGGTCACAAAAAACGGCCTCGGCCGCATACCGGTGCTACCGACCTCCTACCAGCGGAAAACGCATAAGTTTGCCATAGGTTGAGGACGGCCTATTTTTATCGGTTATTCGCAATCTCCATAAAAGTAGCGTCTTTTCCCTTTATCCGCAAATAAAAGCAGTCATTTTCTTCCGGTATGGCGGTCGGTTACACAAAACTTGAACTTGTAACTGACTTAAATCCAATATTGAATGAAGCAAAAATTACGCTTAATGGCCGCGCTTTGGCCTATATTAACCTTATTAACGAGCATGTGTTTGGAAGCCCGCGCACAGTCCCCGGATTATTCCGGGGCTGTGCCTCCGGGCAATCTTCCGGATACAATTACGCCCCTGCAAATCGGCGATACCATCCCCGATTACCTGTGGCATTTGCCTATACAGGTGGTGAACCATCCGGATCAAAAAGAAATAATAACTCTCAACGACTACAAAGGAAAAGCCATTCTGCTCGATTTCTTATTCACCGGATGCAAGGGCTGCATAGCTGCATTACCGGTATTGGAAAAGATAAGCTTAGCGTTTGACAGTGAAGTGGGAATAGTAGCGGTTACACCAGAAAAGCGACAACGGGTAACCGACTTCATTCCCAGTAATAGTTATGTGAATAAAAGCCAGCTGCCATTTATAGTGGAAGACCGGATACTTAAACAGCACTTTCCCCACTTATATATTTCGCATGTAGTGTGGATAGATGTACAAGGGATAGTCCGTGCATTCACGGGGACAAAGCATGTGACCACACGCACCATACGCGAGTTGCAAAACGGCAATACCCGTAACTGGCCGGTGAAAACGGAAATGACATCATTTTTTAATGCACCACTCGTGAGACTCAATCCGGAAGCAAACAGCATGCGAAATAATGTCGGTCGTCCCTTATACTATTCGGCTATTACCGGTTATACGGAAGGGGTGGGGGTCTTGGTCCCTACCAAAGCAGATAGTCTTCTGGGAATAAAACGCATATCGTTTAAAAATATGCCGATCATCGATCTGTACAGGATAGCTATAGGGAGTGAGTTTCCCCTAAGAAAACAGATCTGTTGGGAAGTCGAGCATCCCGAGAGGTACGCGGTTTGGATGGCCACCCTTGATAGTGGGCAAACGTTAGAAGAATGGTATCAGCAAAATAGCATTTGTTACGAGGGAACATTCCCCATAGCGACCGATGAGGAGACGTGGCAAGCATTTCTACGTGCCGATCTAAACAGATTTCTGAACCTAAACGGTCGTCTGGAGCACCGCGAAGGTGAGACTTATTTCGTGCTTTCCGAACTGCCCTGAGCATTCAGATTTTAATCAAATAAACCAACAACAATGAAACTTTTTATTCTTACCGTACTGATATGTTGCACAATCAGCACAAGCAAGGTATGGGGCCAAACAACAAAACTAACAGGCCGCGTTGTGAACGATGCAGACGGCAAGCCGCTGGTCGGAGCACTGGTGAGGTCTTCCAACGGAAATTCGCCCACGAAAACTGACGAATCAGGAATGTTCGTCTTAACAATAAGTCCAAAAGATACAGTGCTGTACGTATCCTTTCTGGGATATGAAACCAGCGAAATAAACCTACGTACGCCCTATGCAAAGCCGCTGACGGTGATGCTCCAGCCTGGAGTCCGGGCACTAGAGGAGGTTATCGTTTCAACTGGTTATGAAGAAATCCCCTTGGAACGCGCTACAGGATCCTTCGAAAAAATCGACAATGCCCTGTTAAACCGCAGTGTAGGTATGGACGTACTTAGTCGCATTGAAAACATCGCTTCGGGCGTCTATTTTAACAATCGAAAGGTTGACATCAACTCGGTTGGGCCTCCGGACCATGATCTTTACGTGCGTGGAATCAGTACGCTGCGAAATGCTCAGGTCGGAGCGACTGCCCCGCTCATCGTGTTGGATAATTTCCCCTACGAAGGTAGCATTGCCAACATCAACCCGAATGACATAGAAAGCGTAACAATACTGAAGGATGCAGCTGCCTCATCGATTTGGGGGGCCAAAGCGGGTAATGGCGTAGTCGTCATTACCACTAAAAAGGCGGACTTCTCGCAGCCTACGCGTGTCTCCTTCAATCATTCGGTCAATGTAACGGCCAAACCCGATCTATACGCCCGAAAAGTGATGGAAGCTAGCGATATTATAGATATGGAGATGTTTTTATTCGACAAAGGGTTTTATAACAGCAACGAAACAAAACGGTCCAAGCCTGCGCTATCACCCATTGTAGAGTTGCTTATCCAGCTCCGAGACGGCAAAATGGATACAACAAACGCATACAACGCGATTGATCAGTACCGGGCAAACGATATCCGGGAAGACATGCTGGATTACATATATCGACAATCGGTTAACCGGCAATATGCGCTCAGCATGGATGGAGGAAACGCGTACCACAGATTCAGGCTATTTGGCGGGTATGACAAGATGTTGAACTCACAACGGGGCAGTGAGAATGACCGCATTAACGTCAAGCTTGAAAACTCATTTAACATCGGTACAAAACTATTACTGGACAGCCGGATATTTTGGACACAGACCCGGAATACATATGCTTCCCTCGGCACCACCGGTGCCAACTATGGAAGTAATGGCTATCCGTATCCTTATATCCGCTTTGCCGATGACGATGGGCAACCACTGCCGGTTCCCAACGATTACCGGATGGGATTTTTAGATACCGCGGGGCAGGGTAAACTGTTGGACTGGCAATATAGACCGTTGGATGAGATTCGAAATCCCGCAAACCACGTGTTAACGCGGGAAATTCTCATGAATGTTGGGTTAACGTACAAAATTGCTCAGTGGGCTAATGCGGAACTAAAATACCAGTACGGCAACGAAAACGGCATTCATCAAAACCATGGATCGCTTGAAAATTATGCAACACGAGACCTGATCAACCGCTATACCCAAATTGATGCAAATGGTGTAGTAAGCTACGCTGTGCCTCTTGGAGGAATCCTCAGATTGACAAACACAGCAGCTTCGTCACACCGGTTAAGGGGACAGGCCAATATAAACAAGAATTGGACAGATAGACACCGGCTAAGAGGGCTTTTGGGAATGGACGTACAGCAACGTAAAACCACTTCCAACGCTTACGATACCTATGGGTATGATGACGAATACCTTACCTTTGTGACCAATATTGACCATAATACCCGGTATCCGATTTATGCCAATCTTGCCGCTGCGAGCTTTATCCCCAATACCAGGGCATTTGCAGGCTCCGTAAACCGGTTCGTATCGGTCTATGGGAATCTGGCATATACCTTTTTGGATAAATATACTATAACAGGTAGTGCCCGGAAAGATGCTTCTAATCTGTTTGGTGTTAGCACCAATAACAAGTGGACGCCTTTATGGTCGCTGGGCGTAAATTGGAATTTGGCCAAAGAATCCTTTATCCCGGATGGTTGGTTCGATCGTTTAAACATTAGATTTTCGACCGGCTACAGCGGTAACGTAGATAACAGTATGTCGGCGCTTACTACGATTTCTTATACCACGGTAAACAGTGTGTGGGGAATCGATTGGCCTGCTGCACAAATTGCAAATCTCCCGAACAGGGAATTGCGGTGGGAAAAAGTATCGACCCACAACCTCGGCTTGGATTTTTCGATCTGGAATCGGCGGGTTTCCGGTAGTATAGATCTATACAAGAAAAACACCTTCGATCTGCTAAGCCCGTTTCCGGTAGACCCATCCACGGGTAGAAGTTTACTGATTATGAACGTCGCGCGTACAGAAAGTCGGGGGCTCGATTTGCAGTTGCACACACAAAACACGGTTGGAAAGTTGAAATGGTCAACGGATTTGGTGTTCGCATATAACAATAACTGGATTAGGGAAACCTTCGAAGATGAACTGAATCCGGTATCTTATACAAATTTAGGATCCTTGATTGTTTATAAGGGAGCGATGGCATACGGGGCCTACAGTTATCAATGGGCCGGGCTGAATCCGGAAAATGGCCAGCCCATGGGGTATCTCAACGGGGAAGCAAGTGCGGACTATCGGCAGATTGCCTCGCGGGAAAATACCAGGTTAACAGACTTGGTATTGCATGGATCAGCCAGGCCGCTGTATTTTGGTTCGCTGAGAAATACAGTCACCTTCCGTAACGTCTCTATATCGTTCAATTTAACAGGCAAATTTTCATACTACTTCAGAAGAGAAGGACTGGATTATGGCAGTCTCATCGAGTTAAACAATGGACACGCTGACTATTACCGACGGTGGCAACATCCGGGGGATGAACTCCACACCAACGTACCTGCCTTTGTCTATCCTACGGACTCACGGGCAAATAGCTTTTACAGGAATTCCGAGGTGCTCGTCGAACGGGGGGATCACATACGGCTACAAGATATACGGATTGCCTATCGACTCGATCCCGTTCGTGCTGGCCAAACCGTGCTTCTGAAAAACGCCGAGGTGTTTCTGTTCGGAAATAATGTGGGATTCGTCTGGCGTGCCAACCGCCTTGGACTTGATCCCGATGTGGCAGACGGCATTCCACTACCGAGGAGTATAGCAGCAGGCATCAATCTTTCATTTTAATAACCTGATAAAAAACTGACATGATGAAAACACATTTGATTCGGGGTGTCGCATTTCTAATTGCGCTGATACTGTGGGGCTGTGAAGATTTTCTCTCCATAAAGCAAGACCAAACCATGGCCGTACCACACACGGGAGCGGATTTACAAGCGCTTCTTGATTATGCGCTCTTAGCGAATAACGAGTACACCGGATTGGGAGAAATAGCTACCGATGATTACTATTTGGAGGATGCAATATGGGCGAGTTTGACCGTCCAATACAAGGAATATTATGGCTGGGAAAAAGTTCCCGTAAATGTGCTCCACTGGCGATCTACCTACAATAAGGTAACGCATTTCAATACGGTCATCGATTTGATTGATGAGGTAAGTTATGATAATTCCTCAATAGAAAGGGATCAACTATTGGGTGCAGCGGTTTTCTTCAGGGCGTATGCATTCTATATGCTTACGCAAGTTTTTACGAAGCCTTATGATCCGATAAAGGCTGAAACGCAACCCGGTGTTGTATTGCGGCTCACCGCGGATGTTAATGCCGAATCAACGCGATCTACACTGGAAGACACCTACGGGCAGATAATCAAGGATCTGAATACGGCCGTGGCCCTGCTTTCTTTGGACAAACAGCGATATCCCACCCGACCCACGAAACAGGCCGCTTATGGAATGTTAGCAAGGCTTTATCTATCGATGGGTAACTATGAGCAAGCCGGATTGTACGCCGACTCCTGCCTTAAGATGGGTTATGAAATGATGGATTTTAACAGTTTGCCAAAAAACACCCCCTACCCATTTGAACGCTTCAATAGCGAAGTGATTTTCTTTTCAACTATTTTGGGCGATGTGAATCTGGTTCCATCAAGAGCGAAAGTCGATTCGGTTTTATTCGACATGTATATGCCTGACGATCTAAGGAAACAACTTTTTTTCACGCTTAACACGGATGGCTCCTATTTCTTCTCGGGGAATTTTAATCCGGTTAATTCCAGTACGCTTTTTAATGGGATCACATCGGCGGAAGTCTTGCTGATCCGTGCGGAATGCAATGCCAGACAGAATAACTTAAACGGGGCATGGCAAGATCTAAACGAGATTATGAAACATCGTTTTGCAAACGAACACGTGATAAACGGACTGAATCAAGACGAGACGGTTCGATTTATATTGGATGAACGCAGAAGGGAATTGGCCTTTCGCGGATTGCGATGGGAGGATATAAGAAGATTGGCCGCAGATGATCGCTATGCGGTGACTCTCGTAAGAATAGTGGATGGTCAGGAGATAAAACTAACGCCCGCGGATCAGCTGGATTTTGCCTTTTTGATACCGCTGGAAGTGATTGAACTGACTGGAATTAAACAAAACTGATATAAAATAAGCCGATGCCTTACGTTGAAGGACATCGGCTTAACCTAATAGAGATTAAAGAGTTTGGAATGCGATATCTGAATCCGACATGTTGCTTAGAATCTCTGTTTGACGTGATTCTAGTTCTTCTTCGTCTGGTTCTTCGCCATTGTCTGTAAGTTTGATGGCACAAAGTGTGGTGCCATTGACACAACCAGCGGTATTTGTTGAACCAATGTTGGTGTAATGCTCTGGTTTCATCACTTCTTCCTCATAATCAAAATTAGGATCGGTAGCGGATGGTCCGGTATATTGATACCAGGCTTCGCTCAAAACTTTAGGGGCCTTGTCTAAAACTTCTATCGAAAGCGGATTGCCTACTTTCTTTTGGAATCCATCAGTATTCAATTTCTGCACGGTAAAAGCAAACATTTTGGCCTCAACAAATTCCGCTCTTGCCTTTTCGGTCGGAGCGTCTACGTGATCCTGCGCAACCACGCTAAGCGTCATCGCGAATATAAAGGCGAATGCCATACAAGCACTCAAGCCCGTTTTTACTATTTTTTTCATGTTTATGTTTTTTCATTTAAGAATATTGATAGTCAGTCATCGACAGACCACGCCGCGAACGCCCCGGTATCTGGAACGGAGACATCCGGTATAAATTATCCACGGCCCCACGCCGAAACAGCGCATACCTACTGTCATGGACGGATACGCTTATGGTTACCGAGTTCCTATAGCTTCTCTTACTAATTGCTTTCATAGTGAAAGCAAAAATAAAGTGGGTTTGCAGCGATCATACGACAAACGCGGACAAGCCTACGCGACAATTTGGGACAGACTACGCTAGTGGCTGTCGTTTTTATCTTCCCACAGAAGGTTCAATGCCTTTTGACCATGCAATACCGTCTTGTAGTGATCATTGAAATCGGCAAGCATGTCTGTGGCGATTGGCAGGTAAAAATCCATGAGCGCTTTGCCGGTTTTGAACCGGGTGTGCTTTTTTTGCATGTAGCCAACCAAGGTATCAGCGAGTTGCTCGCTGTCGGGGTGGACCAAAAGTTTGCAAAATTGATCGGCCATTTTAGCAAAATAAAACGACTGCATACCGTCTAATTCGAATCTGGTCATGTTTTTCCGGGCTTGTTCTGCCGCGGAGATGAGTTCAAAAACACGGAACTCGTCAAGCTGTTTGATGGCCTCCGCATTCGATTTTTTCAATAAAGGACCTATGCCTAAATGCTGGATAAAAAAAATGGTGACATAACCGAAATCCCATTCGTCGCCCCCATAGGCGAATCGGAATTGGACAACACCTCGTTTACCAAATTTTGGATCAGAACGATCTGCGTAACTCATTGAAATTGGTTTTTAAGGTTTATAATAATCGAAAGGTGCTTATTGTTTTCCATTCCGGTAAACTTCGCCGGGTGTTTTTCCATAATATCGCTTAAACGCCCGCTCGAACGTACGGAAATGTTCATAGCCGAGTTGGTAAGCTACGGGCGTAGGCGGTAGGCCTTCCATAGCCAGCAGCCGTTCCGCTTCGACCATCCGGATGCGATAGATGTATTGGGACGGCGTGTCGCTCAGTACACGTTTGAAATGCCGGGTGAGCGTTTTTTCGGTGTACCCAAATTGTTCCGCCAGCTCGGCAAGCGTAGGCACGTTGCCTTTGATAACCTCCCGCTGCAAGTACCGGCTAATTTCTGCAACGTTTTCTTCTGGCGTGTCGATAGAAGGATCTTTCTCCGTTGAACTGATTTCGGCCAGGTAAAGGTAAAAAAGGTCAGCCAGATAATCGTAAAGGATTACATCCTGCCGAAAACCTGGAGTACCCGTGATCTGCTGTAAGCGGAATAAACAGCGGAGATGCCGGATGTGAATGGGCTGTGGCTCGCCGGTAACGAAGCCCGTCTCCGGGCCAGATAATAGATGTTGGATGGGCGCAAAACCTGTATCTGCATATCGTTTTACCCAGTTTAGCTGGGCGGCTAGCAGCAACAGCCGATGCCTGCCCGGAGATACAGTGATTATGTAGTCGCCCGTACCGGCAAACAACGGCGCATACTGTCCTTCTTTTAGGGAGAGGTATCGCGTAGGCGGACCATCGCCATCGGGAGCAATCCGCAATGCGCCTTCCAACTGGTAGAGCCAAAGTAAATCGGGGTGGACGGCTTTGGCAGATAGCGCCAATCTGATATCGGTGTCAATTTCAACCAACGCAGCATAAGCGTGCTTACCATTGTGATATTGTTCGGCCATCCAGAACTCAGGATGTTGCCAACTCGCCCTTTCGGCATGGTGCAGGCGGTAGCGCACACCGAAAGGAAGTCTGCCGCGGTTTGGCAGCGTGGAATAACGCGGATAAAGGTCAAAGGTTATCGATTTAATCATGGTTTGGAGTGTGTCTGTGCCGGTAAATTAATAATGCAGGATACATCCGTCAAGTGACGGGGGTGACGTACAACGCCTAGGGTAAGGGAGAAGAAACATTGTTTAATGCGGAGAAAACCCTAAGCCGCATAACATCTTCGGTAAAAAAATTAGGGATAGGCAGGGTGTATCCGGTTTCTAAAAACGGGTGGTTCCGTTAGCCAATTTATCGGATTTTTTGCGACGTAAATTGCCGGATTGGGCATAACACGCATGACAATAGTAGCTAGCCATTACACGTTCGGTCAGCAGACGTAACAGTATGAGGCGTTACATACGTGACATATTACAGAAGTGAATAGTGGGGCAAATTTTCTCTTTTCCGGGTGTTCGTCAGTTAGTTTAGGGGTTTTATCAGATGGAATTTTCAACCCGGAAAACTGTTGCCATCTTCGTTCTGTCGACAGCTTCTTCCATCGGCCAATGGAAGCAGGACGAAGCCGAGCCTGTAAGGAAATATAGACGGCAAGATAAATCTAGTAATGAAAAGAAGAACAATGGAAACGTTATTCAATGCTGATTTGCTGAACAATCTGGAACAACTGGTGGCTAATCCCATCCCGCTTGACCAATTGCTTGATTCGGTTAAACTGGACGACCTTTGGCGGTGCGATGAGTTCATTTTCTGACGTTGATCGAGGGGCCACATGGCCCCTTCTTTGAAAATACCTTACCTGATTTGAAGACCTATGGAAACCGAAGATTACCAAAAAAGGGCTTCACGTATACGCAAACTGGCGGCTACGATGAACCCTTACGAAACGATGAATAGACTGTATCAGTTTACGTTTTTAAGTGCTAACTTGATCAATTTTTTGCCGACAATGGCCTACAGCCAACATCTCAGCATGTTCGGAGCGTCTTTTTTTAATCAACAGATGAACCGGTTGGATTATGAATGCTTTGCGGACGAACTTCCATACGGCACAACCGGTTGGACCGAGGCTACAATCGATCGGTTAAAGGCAACCCCGGGGATCATTTGTACCTTACATATGGGAGCATATAGGCTCATCAACTACCTATTGGCCCGTTCGGGCGTACCGTTTGCCATATTAATGTCTGCACGTGCCAGCCAACAGCAGGGTGAAGACTTCAAACGGCTGTTCCAGGCAATCCAAACCGGACAGCCGGATGCAAAACTGGCCATCATTGAAGCGGAAAGCCGTGGTACAATTTGGCAATTGATGGGTTTGTTAAAACGGGGATATAACCTACTGATGTACCTCGATGGTTATAGCGGACAACCTACCCAGCAAGACCAACTGGTGACCGTCCCGTTTTTGGCGCAGCACGTATTGCTGCGAAAAGGCGCTGCTTTTTTGGCGAACCGCTTGGAGAAGCCGCTTTATCCGATTCTTTGCGTGAGGCAACCGAACTACGATGTCCGGATACTGGAGGGAACTTCCCTCTATGGCAGTCGGACTGCCGATGAGACTTGGCCCGAACTGGCAATGAACCATCTTTTTGCGTTTTTCGGTACCGTAATACAGCACCATCCGGCGCAGTGGGAAAACTGGTTTTTCCTACACCAGCAAGTGAATGTCAAGCGGTTGTATGCAGGCCAAACAAACAATTTTTTCCATCCCGCCCTTGACCCCGCTGATTTCGGGATATTTGGCCTGCACGGAAAGCACTATCTCCTGCGTAAGCGTGGATATGAGTCGTTCGAGATTAGCAAAAATGTATTCCATGAAGTATGGAAATTGTGGACTAAAAAGGATTAGCAGATACCAAATAGCTATATTGGTGGTTTTTACAAAACCTAATAGCTATTATGAAAAGTATCAAACACATCAAACGAACCTATTTGAAATGGTTTATCGCGTTAAATTTCGGGTTGGTAATTGCATTATTTTCCATGAATCTGATCTATAATCACATCCTGAACAAAGATCTTTGGAATACGTCCCGTTACACGGTATTGTCTGTCGTGGCAATCTACACACTCGCGGCAGCTTATTACTTTCTTCTCTTCAACAGCAAACGGAAATGGGGCATCCTACTGTTTTTGGCGATATTGGTTTTTTTGTTTTATTCCACACGGGCGGTCATTTTCGAGATATTTCCGCAGTGGGACAATGAGCTGTATAACGTGGGTCAGCAGCCCGATATGAAAGCGTACGTAATGATCATGTTGCCGCGCCTTTTTTACTATTCATTCATTGCGATTGCCATTGTGCTCAACCTCCGCATAGGAATGTTGTTGCTGCGTACTATGCGTGCAGAAATGGAAAAAATAGCAGCAATTCAACAAGCCAAGGAAATGGAGCTGAGGGCATGGGGGGCCTATACGAACCCTCATCTATTCCACAACGAACTGAATGGCATTGCGAATGAATTGGCCGACGAAGATTACCCCGAAAAGCGGCAATACGTAGCCAGGCGTTTGACACTGCTCGCGGAAATTTCCAAGTACAATACCGAAAACGTTCGGTACGACCGGCGCATCGTGGTGATTAAGCGTGAGTTGGAGCAACTTGAAAATTACCTCGAATCCCGCGATGTGGGGCGGCCTGGATACGTACGTCCCGTGGTCGATGTCATCGGTGCAGTAAAAGCGCAGAAAATCGTACCCATGACACTCGTATACCTGGCAGAAGGAGCTTTCAAACATGGCGATTTGGTCCATGAACCCTTGGCCATTCGCGTGGAACTGCAGGACGCCCAGATTGGTATAACCTTCAAAAACCGCATCTCGACCGCATCAAGGACGAAAGAATCGCTGGGGAGCGGGCTTGATGTGATACGGCGCCGGTTGGAACTGGCCATTCCGGGCCGGTTTTCATTTGAGGCGGGCGCTAAGGGGGCATATTTTGAAGCCGTAGTAATCATTAACCAATCCTAACAACATGCCAGTATTGAAAACTTATATCCTGGACGACGATCCGCGCGCTGTAAAACGTAGCCGCAAACTTGTAGACAGCAGAAAAGATCTTGTTTTGGTCGGTACCGCCACCGATCCGCAGAAAGCGTTGGACGATATCGTGAAATACAGGCCGGAGTTGATTATCCTGGACCTGGAGATGCAGCCCATGGACGGCTGGCAGGTAATGGAAAAGCTGGACCCAGCCATCCGCGTGGTCATCTGTACCGTAGAAACCACGGCTGGACCGAAATCCTATAAATTCCGTGCTACCTACTACTTGTCCAAGCCCTATAGCAAGGCTGACTTTGACCAAGCCATCGATTGCGTATGGAAAAGTGTGGATACCAATGATTTGTGGCCACTGCCGGTGCATCGCAGCGATATATGGTTTACCTCAGGCGGTAAAAAGCGAAAGGTGCGGCTTTACTTGGACGATGTAGAGGCGGTTGTGGCAGACGGCAATAATAGCAAAGTCTTTTATTCGCACGGAGTGATGATGATTGACCAAAGTCTGAAAGAGGTGGAGCGGATGTTACCGGCACACCGATTTATGCGCATCCATAAGAGTCACATCATCGCACTCGATAGATACTTAGAGCACGACAACGACAATGTGCGGCTGCAACATGTGGAAAATAAAGAAATCGAACGACTGAAAATAGGCGAGCGTTATGCCGAGCGTTTTTACGATTATTTGGATGGAAAGTAAAATTGTAGATATATGGTATTCAGTAAATTAGAGCAATTGTCGCTGGAGGTGGAAGGCGGCGTTGGCCTAGCGGGTGACGTGCAAAACTTCCTGGAGCAACTGCAACATATAAACGGTGGAATAAGCGAGATGTTGGAAGCCGTTGTGGCCCGCCAACAGGAATTTGAAAACCGGCTGACCATTCGCAGGCAGCTGCAGGAAGTATTCGGCTCGGGGAATGAAATGCCCGCCGGGGCTAGAAGGATGTATGTTGAAGACCAACTGGCTTTCTACCGCCAGCTGATCGGTGAGATGCTGGCTTTCTTCACGGGGAGCGAGCATGGCCGCTGCGTTTCCTTTTCGCTAACGGTGGAGGAACTTCTTTTTTTTATTCGCCTATTGCTCGAAGAAAAAGTAATGGATGCCGGAGCACTCAAACCGATTTTTCTGTTTCTGAGTAGGCACGCTCGCACAGCAGGGAGCGGAACACTCTCTTATGAGAGTCTCCGCAAAAAATACAGCGGCGTACAGCTAGGTGCTAAACGGCGGGTGGGCGAGTTATTGTTGAGGCTCGTGCAACGTGCGGAACGTCATATAACAGACAAATAGTTTTTATCCGGACATCAATAAACAATTACCAAATACAGAAGGAGGTCTCTATGGAAAACAATCCTTATCTTTCGTATCCTAACCAGGGTAAGGGCATGGTGGAAGCTGTGCTCCCTTTACTTAACCTACTGGCCGAACTGCTTAAACGCCTGCTCGCCGGACTCGGTAATCCGGCACACCGGCATGGGTTGCTATTGCCCGAAGAGGTGACCCGGATGCTGCATATCAGCGATCGTACCCTGCGGCGATACAACGAACACGGCATCCTGCGGCCGCTTAAGATTGGAAGGATGCGCTACTACCTGATGAGCGATATCATCAACGCGGGAAGGAGCGACGACGTAGGTTGATCAATGTCGCGAAATAAACCCCATCGCCGGTATGCGCGGTGGGGGCTGTTTACCTCGTTAGTGTCGGTAGCTTACCAGTTGTTTAGTCTTCGCTTACTCCTGGTTTACTTCTTCCTTACAATCGGGTTACCATTTCTTTACCAACTCCCTATCATTTCCTTACCAAACGTTACCTCCAGCTTACCAGTTCCTTACCAAATGCTTACCAATTCTTTGCCTCCGCCATACCAAAAGGGTAAAGAATCGGTATCGAAAAGGTAAACGAAAGGTATACGGATCAAGTCTCGCTCAATAATCGGTCGCAAACGTTGATGCAACGAGCGGGCAGTTACCAAATCTACTCGGATGCCTAGTTTCTTGGATAATTCGTTTTCAAGACCAATGAGATCCAATAGATTCACTCGATGATCGAAATCGATCAATATATTAAGATCGCTTCGAATCCCTTGTTGACCCCGAGCATAGGAACCAAACACACCAACCAGCGATGGGTTGAATTTCGCAGTGATTTCTTTGATAATCTGTTGTTTTTTCGAATCAATCATTTGTTCAAAATATAAATTTCGTCGGAGCATTCAACGTATTTACCGGAATCCGCGGCCAACTCCGGCTAACTTCGGTCATTGCTGGCCATTTCCGGCCACTGGCGGTCACGCCCTTTCGTTGATGACACTTATCGTTGATGTTTGTCTTCGGAAACGGCAGCGTACCGGTACGCAAACGAGTAATGAACGCCTGTTGTCATCCGCTGTTTCCCGGCAACAGGCACAGGTTTAATTTTTTAAAGGAAGTAATTATGGGAAGTTTCAATAGAGGAGTCCATGGCGGATTCTCAGGTAAAATAGGAAATGTGGTAGGTGCTCATTGGCGCGGCATCGATTACATGCGTAGCCTGCCGAGGGTATCGAAAGGTAGGCCCGTTACCGAGGAGCAGATGCAGCATCGGGTGCGGTTTGCTGCTGCCGTCGCTTTTGCCAAGCCGATTAGTTTTGTGTTTGATGCGGGCTACGGCAAACTTGCTAAGCGGAAGTTGACGGGCTATAACCTGGCCGTTCGGCAGATTTACAAGAAGGCACTTGTGGGGGAGTATCCCGATATATCGGTAGATCCGACGCTGGTACGCATCAGCGCGGGTGATCTGGTGCGGCCACATAATCCTACGATGGAGGCATTACCCGGACAGGTGCTGCGGGTCTCGTGGAAAGACAAAACGCAAAAACGCAAAAAGATGGACCACAGTGATCTGGCAATCGTGGTGGCGTACAGCCCCGCCAAGGCGGAATATCAGTATGATATTGGCGGCGCCAAGCGCCTTGATGAGGAGCTTATGCTGGAACTGCCGGATTATTTCGCCGGTGATGAGGTCCACGTATACCTGGGTATGGTGAGCAAGACAGGTGGTATTGCCTGCAATAGCCTGTATCTGGGAACGGTTGTGGTGGATGAAAATCCTGCCACCGAACCAGAAGAAGAGCCCGAACCGTAGCGGCGCTTAAGCAGTGGGGCAAGGGAAGCCCCGCTGCTTTTTTCGCATGGCTAGTTCGCAAATAGGTGATTCATCGGCTTCGCGATTTTGCAATTCAGCGGCTTTGCAACTCAGCAAAAAACAACACAAGCAAATGATAAAAATCATCCGTGTGGCGCAGGGGAAGAACAGTACCCTCAGTCACCTGTATATCCATGGGCTCTTCGCCTGCTACCTACTGGAAGACAGCATCCGCAAGGAGAAGATCCCGGGCCTCACCTGCATTCCCGAAGGGGAATACGGATTGTCGCTCAATCACGGTGCGGGCACGAACGCCCGCTATGGGGTCAAATACCCGCACATGCACAAGGGCATGATCGAAATCACGGAAATACCCAACTACAACCTGGTATTCATCCACATCGGCAATTACCATACACAAACGGCAGGCTGTCCGCTTACTGGCATATACTGGCAGCGGCTGGATGGCGACTATCAGGTGATGCATTCGGCGGCGGCGTATTGCTATGTGTACCCGTTGCTGGTGGAGCAGATTGAACGGGGTAATGACCGGGTAGTGGTAAAGAATGGGTTTTACGCCTGCTGCACGCCAGCTGGACCTCCGTCGCTGCGCTAGGATCTCCTAGGCTGGCTCTGCGGTAGGCGTAAAACCCGGGGGGAGAAGAGGGGATGGAAAGGGCGATTTGGGTGCGCGTAAGCAACCTAGGGGCGTAAGCGGAGCGAGCGTTCTAGTTGCGTCGCACATCCAAAGCGCCTTATCTCAACACCGGAATTAATAATCAAAAAATCAGAAATCAAAATGAACCCGACATGCTTAAAATAATCATTAAGCACACAGGGCAATGCTTAATTTAAGCATCAAAGGCTCCATCTGACAACTGAAAAACAAAAAATAAACAGATGAAATCAAAAGAAAAGGCTGTTGGACTTCCCGAAGCGGAGAAGCCGACATTATTTAATAGGATCAAGGAAACATTGGCCATAGCGAGTCAACTCATCATGGCCGCACCGGTAAAACTTCCGCCCAAAGTGGTGATGGTTGCCAACTATGTGGCCTTGGCGTTGGGCGTGCTGGAAGCAGTGGAAGGTGCAGCAACGAAGCAGGAAGGCAACGACGATGAAGAATAGCCAGCAACTGGGTATTGGCACGGGCAGTGGTACGCTGCTCAGTGCCCTGGCCTTCATCGGGGTGGATGATGTGGCCCAGACTGTCGTGCTGGCGGCTATCGGCGCCGTCGTGAGTTTCGTAGTGAGCTGGCTGCTTCAAAGGTTGCGACGAAAAAGCTAACCCGTGCGTCGCTTAAAGGTGTTTATCGGCAAAATCCAGGTATCGCTCCCAGTCGTAACGGTTGATGTCATGCTTGCCGGGACGGTTGTGGTAGCCTAAGTTGCCGACGGTCCTGACCTCACCCACAGCAGGCGGTTCGGCATCCTGCAAGACCGGTTGTTTATACAATCGATATACCGGACCCGCGTGATACAGCGACAGGTACTCGCCTTTGGGATCGGCCCAAAGGTCTTCGGAACCACTCGCCACATACAGTGGTCGCGGGGCAATCAAGCTGAGAAGCTCGTGAAAGTCTACAGGCAATTGGTCTTCTTTTCCATCAAACTGCTTGAAATTACCATTGAACCAATGTGGAAATGAGCGATTGAGGTCTTCTATCCGCTCGCCATAGGCCCGGCGGGCAATGGCTGCGCCACCCTCTCCGGAGTTGTTGGAGATGGCCATCGCAAAACGTTGGTCTTGTGCCGCAGCCCAAAGCGCGGTTTTGCCGAGTCGCGAGTGACCAATTACTGCTACCCGTTTGCTGTCGACATCGCGATCTTCTTCTAGGTAATCAAGCATCCTGGAAAGCCCCCAGGCCCAGACTCCGATGGCTCCCCAGCTGCTGCTATCTTGCTGTTTGCCGGTTTGTTGAGCAAACCAGCGATGGAAACTATCGTCCATTGTATCGATGTCCGGACGGTCGACCTGCAGGTCTCCGTAGTAAGAGGTAACAATTCCGTATCCCCGCGAAAGGATCAGCTCAATGGGCCACCGGGAAGCGTAAACCCCTCTGCTTTGCGCATTGGCATACCCATCGGGGAAACCGGGTTGCTTAGCAAAACGTGTCCAGCGGGTAGTGATCCGGATACCCGGATCGGCAGATACGCCTTGATTGCCGGCATAATTTAACCCCATGAATACCGGTACAGCACCTGAACGGTTATTGGGTAGGTAGATGAGTACGTGGAGCGGCCGCGAATGGTCGGCAGTAAGGTAAATTGCTACTTCTTTGCGGGTAGCCAAGCCACCGAGTGCCTGCTTATCAACGGCAATGACCTTGTGTGCTAGGGTGTATCCGCCCAGGGTGTGGCCATATACATACTGGCTAAAAAGTGATAAAATTTCGGGTCTACGTTGCTTCTCCCATTGTGAAATGTTGCGTACGGGCTTTCCATCTTCGGCGAGCAGCGGATCTGGCAGGGTATAAGGGGGTACGTTTGCTTCATCGTAGTTGGTTTGGGCCAGCGCCGTGCCGCTGATGGCTACTAAGAGCATACCGATGATGGTTTTCATGCTTGTCAATGTTAATGTTTTCAATCCATAACCTGTGTCTTGTGGAAACGCGCCCGTTCCGCCCTCAGTGGACCGGTTCTGAACCTGATGGTTCCAACTGGCAGTTTCTATATCGCAATGGTAACTAAAGTTACTTCGATATGCAAATTAGGCTGAGAAGGAACGAGTGAAGGATAAAAAGTACTAAATAATTTGGAGTTTCATTTTTCAATTCTATATTTGTAGGACATATCCCTCAAATGGGATTTATAGGACTAATTATTTATCCGACAAATATGGAAGATTATAAAGGTGCGACGTTGGTCGATTGGGTTGAAAACAGCATTATCAAGGATATCCGCGACAATAAATTGTCAAAGGGTGCCGAAATTCCTAACGAGCTCGAGTTGGCCGAAAAGTTTGATGTGGGTCGAAATGTAATCCGTGAATCATTGAGTCGCCTGCGGATGTTGGGCATTATCGAAAGCCGAAAGCGCCGCGGGATGGTCGTTGCCCAACCCAATGTGATGGCTGCTTTTCACAAAGTGGTCAACCCCCACATGCTTAGCCGCGAAACCATTATCGATCTGTTGGGTATGCGGGTATCGCTTGAAATCGGTTCGGCGCCGATGATCATCAACAACGTGACCGATGAAGACATTGCAGCGCTCAAAAAAATAGTCGCACAAGAGCGGGTCACTAAAAAATCAAAGGTGGACATTGAGGCTGAAAAGGCGTTTCACTTCAAGGTATACGAAATCTCGAAAAACAAGGCCATGTTGGATTTCCTTTCCTTGCTGTTGCCGGTGTTCACCTTCGTCTATGAGAATTTTTCGGATTTCGACCGCTTCAACAAGGGGAAAAAAGAGGGACAGCGTATCGTGCGTCACAAAGACCTGGTAGGCTACCTCGAAGCGCGGGATCTGCCGGGGTATCAGAAAGCCATGGAAGATCACCTGATCGCGTATATAGACTTCATCAATTACTGGAATAATCAAGAATCAGAAAAATAAACATGAGCAAAACTGCTAAAATCAATGGCCTCATAGCGGCCACATTCACCCCATTTCATGAAGACGGAACCGTAAATACGTCCATCATTCCGGAATATGCCGAGCGGCTCAAAGCCGGTGGTGTAGCGGGCGCATTCGTCAACGGGTCGAGCGGGGAAGGAGTGTTGCTCTCCAATGACGAGCGGAAATTGCTTGCGGAGGCGTGGGCCCCGTACAGCGATGAAAATTTTAGAATTATCGTGCACGTGGGTAGTACGAGCGTAGCCATCGCGAAAGAGCTGGCCGCCCACGCAGCGGCTTTGCCCGGCATCGATGCGATAGCCAGCATGGCACCCAACTTCTTCCCTTCTTCAGAAGTTCCCGTTATCGCCGATTACTGCCAGCAGGTTGCCGGCTCGGCGCCGCAACTCCCGTTTTACTATTACCATCTGCCCGCGGCTACCGGCACATACATCAAGGTGCACGAATTGTTGCAGTACGCGGGGCATGCTATTCCCAATCTGGCGGGTGTGAAGTATACGCATGTCGACTTCATGGATATGCATCAGTGCTTGCAACTCGATGGTGGACGTTTCGACGTGCTGCATGGGCACGATGAAATTCTCATCAATGGGTTGGTTCTTGGCGTGAAAGGGGCTATTGGAACTACATTTAACTTCATTCCCCAGGTTTACCACCGCCTGATGGAGGCGTATCATGCGAATGACCTCGACTCGGCACGTAGTTATCAGATGAAATCCATTGAAATCGTATCCATCATGCTTCGTTATGTCAATGCCATCGTGGGGGGCAAAGCCATCATGAAGCTGACCGGCATCGACTGCGGCCCATGTCGTACCCCGCTGCGTAACCTCGATGCCGCAGCTTTCGGCTTACTGGAACAACAGCTGTCTGAAGCCGGCTTCTTTGAACTGCTGGCCAATCCCAATTAACCATGGCACTTGCATCGCTCATACTCCTTTCTACCTCCCTACTGGGCGTTACTGTACCGGCGTGCGGCGGCGATACGACGGCGCGCAGCAGTTATATGGCCCTGTTGACGGAGGCATTGGCATGTGACGATTTTTGGGTAGCCGTGCATGCGACCGAGTATATGATTGATTTAGGGCACACGACTCAGGCGGAAGCCAACTGCAGGGAGCGCCTGTCCGCATACGAAGCGATACCCCAGAAGCGTGTCGGCCTGTGGCGCGTACAGTATCAACTGGCGTCTGCCGAAGACGCAAAAGCCCGGATCCTTGATAAACTCGTTGCTGCTTACCTCGCGCCGGAGGGGCCCGACCGGGTGCATGCAGCCGAAACGCTGGCCAAACTCCGTTTCTGTTTCAACGCGCTCGATCAGCAAACGTTGCGAAAGGATAGGGAACAGGGCGGTATGATGGGAGCGTTTGTGACCTGGGGCCTATCCGTGGCCTGTGACAGGCAACGTCTTGATGACCCAACACGGCTGCTTGATCTGCTGAACGCAGGGGCAATAGAACGGAGGTTGGCGGCCTACGGGCTCTCATTCCTCGGTAAACCGACCGCGCAGCAATGGCAGGTGCTGGCAACGGCGGCCTTGGAAGAAACGGAAGAAGAGCCAAAGGCATACCTGCTCGGAGCGGCCTATCAGCTGTATGATACCGGCTACACCGCCGATGCAACGATGTATAGGCAGGTACGTGCGCAATTGCTCACCCTTAGTCATTCGAATGTTAAATCGGTCTGCATGGAGCTCTGCCGGGCACTGGCAAGCCGGAAAGACAAAGCGGGTAAAACGGTGCTGGCGCGATTGGCAACCTCATCGAATACCGATATCCGGGCTACGGCAGCCTATGCCTTGCTCAAGCAATACATAAATGAATAATTAAATGAATAACAACTAATGAACGTTATGAAAAGAAAGTTAAAATTAACTTGGATGCTCGTGGTAGCGCTCCTCATGGGTGCGCAGGCGCAACTTCCCAAAGGGGTTACCGTGACTAAAATCTGGGATCAAGCCCCTCACAGCGCTTTTACAGATTTAATTTGGTTCGATGGAGCCTTTTATTGCTCATTCCGCGAGGGTGAACACCATGTGTTTGGCGAGGATGGTACCGTACGGGTTTTAAAATCGGCCGACGGTAAAAGTTGGAAAAGTGTGGCTGATCTGGCTGTGCCGGGTTTCGACCTGCGCGACCCCAAGCTTTCGATCACCCCGGATAACCGGCTGATGGTCATCATCGGCGGATCGATCTACGAGGGGAAAACACAGAAAGGACGTAAACCGCATGTGTCGTTCTCTGCAGACGGTGAAAACTTCAGTACACCCGAGCAGGTGACAATGGATGCAGACCTTGCTTACTGGGGAAACTGGATTTGGCGTGTTACCTGGCACGAGGGCGTAGGGTATGCGGTTGATTACCAAATCGGACCTGACGAACGCAAGGGGCCAACCCGGATTTTTGTCGTCAAGACCACCGATGGCAAGCACTTCAGCAAAGTGTCGGCGCTCGACGTCGACGGATTTCCGAATGAGTCGACCGTCAGGTTTAACAGCGCCGGCAAGATGTACGTGATGGTGCGCCGTGAGCTGGACGACCAGATGGGGGTAATGGCCACCAGCACGGCACCGTTTACCGATTGGACTTATGAGAAAATGAATTATCGCCTAGGCGGCCCCAACTTTATTTTCGGAGACAAGGGGGTCATCCTCGCTACCAGCCGGGTGCATGGGGCAGAAGTACACACCGGATTACTGGCCAATAAAGGCAGCGGCGCAACGTTCCATGAAATCTTGTCGCTTCCGTCGGGAGGCGATAACAGCTATGCAGGGATGGTTCTCAAAGGGAAATACCTCTGGTTGTCCTATTATTCGGGACACGAGGGAAAGAGTGCGATTTACCTGGCGAAGGTACCCAGGAAATTTATTCGAAAACAATTGCGTGAGCTGGCGGATTAACGCGGGCGAAGCGCCTGAATAACGGAAAGAAGGAGCTTTCCGAGAGCTCCTTCCTAATTAACCAATCATTGGCTAACATTAAAATTATGCAAAATTATGAAAAATGCAGTGAAAATTCTCTTTTTGCTTTCCTTGACGCTCTATGGGTACATGGGGGCTGCACATGCGCAGGCTAACCCCGTGACAGGCCGCGTTACCGATTCGTCGACGGGCGATGCGGTTGCAGGCATCACGGTAACCGAGAAGGGAACAGCAAACCAAACCGTCACGAACAGTCAGGGTGTCTTTGATCTTTCAGTCGCGTCGGGAGCGGTATTGGTATTCTCCGGTTTGGAGTATACCACACAGGAAGTTGCCGTAGGCAGCAGTACCACCGTGAATGTCGTGCTCGAGGCAGCGGTGTTTGATCTCGATGAGGTGGTTGTGGTTGGATACGGTCAGCAGAAGAGTTTCGAGATCACCAGTGCTATCAGTAAGGTGCGGGGCGAAGATCTTGACGAGCGGCCGATTAGCCGGGTAGACCACGCCATGGCCGGCAAACTTTCAGGGGTACAGGTGCAGGAGGCTAGCGGTAGCCCAGGCCGCGGCTTTACCGTGAAGGTGCGGGGCATCGGCTCCATCACCAATTCCAGTGCGCCGCTTTATGTGGTCGATGGCTTCCCCTTGAGTTCGGGGCTGGATAATATCAACCCGGCGGATATCGAATCCATTGAGGTACTTAAAGATGCCGCTTCGGCCGCTATCTACGGTTCGCGAGGTTCCAATGGTGTGGTGCTGGTCACCACTAAATCAGGTAAAGGCGGCAAGCCGGTTATCAGTCTTGACAGCTACTACGGAATCCAAGAGCGATTCAGTAAGGTCGATGTGCTTAACCGCGATGAATACATTCAGTTTGCAATCGAAGAGCGCAACAACAGTTGGATATTGCAAGGCGGCCAAGCCTCGGATCCCAACAGCGCACGTTCCAACGCCAACTATTGGATAGACCCGCTTTGGATAAGCGATCCCCAGTCTTTCCCAGATCACGATTGGCAGGAGCTTATATCTCGAAATGCGCCGGTGCAGAGTTACCAGCTCTCGGCCTCCGGCTCATCAGATTTCATCAAATATTACATTTCAGGTAACCATTTCAATCAGAAAGGTATTATCCTAGGCTCCGATTTCAAGCGGTTGTCCTTTCGTGGCAATGTGGAGGCCAAGGTGAGTGATTGGTTTTCCCTCGGACTAAATCTATCGGCCAATTCTGTAGACCGCAATGATTCCGACGGCGATGGCAACCAAGGACCCGTGAGCCGTTCTACCAGGGTGGCGCCCATCATTGGGTTAGAACAGCAGACCCAAGAAGGAGGCTTTTACCCCTATCATGCTGCTTTTTATCTCAACCCCCTAGCACTGGCTACCGAACTTACGAACAAAGGCAAGGCGAAAAATATACTGGCCAACGTGTATGCATCGGTCAATCTGGCTGAAAACCTAACCTTCCGGACGTCATTTGGCACAGACTATTCCAATGGGTTTTCCCAGTATTTTAAACCCGACAACATCAACCGCGGCCTTGGCCACACGGGGCGGGTTAATGCCGATTTCAGGGAAAACTACCTGACGGAGAATATCCTCACGTATGAGCACTCGGCGGATCGCCTCAACCTGAACGCCATGGCCGGATTTACCTATCAGGAAGAGACGTATACCGAGGCGAACCTGACAAAAGCGGGCTTTCCAGACGACGAAATCCGTACGCTGAACATGGGAACGCTTCTCAATTCGGGGGGCTCTTCGGCTGCGCAGTGGAGCCTGATGTCGTTTCTGGGAAGGGTGAACGCATCGTGGGACCAAAAGTACCTGCTCACCGCAAGCCTTCGACGCGACGCGAGCTCCCGCTTCGGAGCCGATAACCGCTGGGGTTGGTTCCCCGCGGTATCGCTGGGATGGCGGATTTCTGAAGAATCTTTCATGAAAGATGTGGAGTTCGTTAACGAACTGAAGCTCCGAGCGAGCTACGGCGCTGCCGGTAATAATAACATCGGAAATTATGCTGCCATCGGCGCCTTGAACCAAACCAATTATGTCCTTGGGTCTAGCCAGCGGGTCATTGCCGGTTTTAGTCCCGCCGGTTTCAGTAACCGGATGCTCGGCTGGGAACGCACGAATACAATTGATGTAGGTTTCGACGTTTCGATACTAAGGAATCGGGTCAGCTTGGTAGTCGATTATTATCAAGCCGATGTGAACGATCTGTTACTCAACGTGCAGATCCCTGCGGTCTCCGGATTCAGCAATGCGATGGTCAATGTGGGTGCGATCCGAAACCGGGGGGTGGAGTTCGAACTGAATACCATTAACCTGAATGGACCCTTCAAATGGTCAACGGCGTTCAATATATCACATAATACAAACACAGTAACGGCTTTAGGCCCTGACTCAGCGCCGATTTATGGGTACCTCGAAGGCTTTAACGTTACCATTACCCAGATCGGGAAACCCATCGGTAGTTACTATCTTTTCGAACAGGAAGGTGTGTTCCGCAATCAGGACGAATTGGATAACCATCCGCATTATCGCGTGCAGAACGTAGGCGACATCAAGTATCGCGATGTAAACAATGACGGCGAAATCAACGAAGACGACCGGGTGATTGCCGGTAACAACAGCCCGAAGTTTTTCTGGGGGATGCAAAATACGTTTGCTTATGGTGCGTTTGATCTCACGGTTGCCATGGATGGTCAGTGGGGCAATAAGCTGTTGAATATCGGTATCAGTCAACACGGCCAATCGCGTGGCAATGTGGACGGTTATTGGCGCGACCGCTGGCGATCGCCCGAAGATCCCGGCAACGGATGGGTGCCTCGTGCAGCGGTGACGGCAAACCTCACCACCCCATCCACATTTTGGCTGCGAAATGCATCGTTCTTCCGTATGCGCACGGTATCTTTGGGTTACCAGGCTCCCGCTCGCTGGTTTGAACAAACAAACGCCATTAAATCTATCCGGCTCTATGCAAGCGTGGATAATGTGTTCATGCACGACCATTATTACCGGAACCCTCAGACTGGAACGTGGTCAAATTCTAACACGGTGCCAGGTGCTGACTTTGATGCCACCTACCCGCTTGCAAGAACGTACACTTTTGGTTTGAATGCTAGATTTTAACACCATGAAAAGACACATTTCTTTATTCATTCTATTCGCTATGATAAGCTCAGCTTGCTCACGGCTTGAGTTGGTGCCCATCTCGCAGAAAAGCACCGGTGGGTTCTATAAAACGGAAACACACATCAATCAGGCACTTATCGGTGCTTACAATGGCTTGCGGAGTGCTTGGGTTACGTCTCAAGGTTCGTACATGCTTACCGAGGCGCGGAGCGACAACACTTTTCAGGGACAAGCCTACAACGACGGGCCGATTTCTCGCTTTGAAGTCACGCCTGATCTGCCGATACTGAACACTGTATGGAGTAGTTATTACAACTATATCCAACGGTGCAATGAAATTCTGGAAGTGCTCGGTGATGTTGCCATGAGCGACGAGGCCCGTCGGCAATATGAAGGCGAAGCACGGTTTCTACGGGGGCTGTTTTACTTCGACTTGGTGCGGCTTTTCGGCGCCGTTCCGCTCGTCACAAACACCCTTACGATCGACGAAAGTTATAAAATGACACGTAGTAGCGTGGAAGAAGTTTACAAACAGATTGAGTCAGACCTCGCAATCGCGGCAGATTACTTACCGGCAAATCACGATACAGATAATACGGGTAGAGCAACCACGTGGGCAGCTAGGGGGTATCTCGGTAAAGTATATCTTTTCATGAGCGGATACCCGCTTGGTGCAAACCGTTGGGAAGATGCACGGAAGCGCTTCAAAGAAGTTATCGACGCGGGGGTGTTCGAGTTTTTTACGGACTATGCTGCCATCTATGATCATGGCAATGAGGGCGGGAAACAGCAAGTATTTTCCATCCCATTTGTGAGTGGCCAAAATGGAAATGGAAATCCATATCCTACGCGCAATGCGTCAAACGATGTGGCGCCCGTTTCTTTCGCTGAAGGGGGGGTGCCCTTCGGTGGCTCGCCGTTCAATCTTTTCCTTAGCAACGATATTGCAGAAGCCTATGAGCCCGGAGATCTCCGGAAAGATGTATCCATTCTATTCAGCTGGCGCCACAAATCGGGCGAAACGATTACGACGTTGCCCACCGCGAGGAAATACCAGAATGGCCCGGTGGTACAGGCAAACGATTGGGACATCGACTGGATTGCATTATCGTATACCGATGTGCTGATGATGTACGCGGAAGTGCTCAATGAACAGGGGTATCAATCCGGCGGCGAGGCATTCTTGATTTTAAACGACGTGCGGCAACGTGCAGGCCTGGAACCGAGAACTGCTGCAGATGTACCCAACCAGGAGGCCTTCCGGCGATGGGTAGAAGCCGAGCGGCGGGTGGAGTTTGCTTTCGAAAACCTGCGTTGGTTTGACCTGGTACGCACGGACCGGGCGGTGGATGTAATGAGCGATTTTTTAAGTGAATACGGGCTCGAAGGGAATGTAAAAAGCAAGGACCAATACATCTATCCCATTCCGCAAGCTGTATTGAATATAACGCCGCAGTTGGGGCAAAACTCAGGTTACTGATTTCGTTACGTTATGGGGCAAGCCAATCCGATACCATTCGTCAACGCAGACCACGTAACAGGCCGGGCATGGCTCTATGTCTTTCTGCTCTGCGTCGTGGGCTGTCTGAACTACCTGGATCGCATCATGATCACAACGATGCGGACTTCCATTGTAGATGCAATTCCTATGTCTGATGCGCAGTTTGGGCTGCTCACTGCCGTATTTCTTTGGGTCTACGGCGTACTTAGCCCATTCGGCGGGTTTCTGGCCGATCGGTTCAGCAGGCGTAAGGTCATCATCGGCAGTTTGTTGGTGTGGTCTATCGTTACCTGGCTTACGTCAAAAGCGACAACTTTCGAAGAGCTGTTAGCTACGCGGGCATTGATGGGCATCAGCGAAGCGTGTTATATTCCTGCCGCGCTGGCATTTATAACAGATTACCACCGCGGCAAAACACGGTCGCTGGCGGTAGGGCTTCATATGGGAGGCGTTATTGCGGGGCAGGCGCTTGGCTTTGTCGGTGGCTGGCTCGCCGAAGGTCACAGTTGGGCCTTTCCGTTTTCCCTTTTCGGTCTTTTCGGCATCGGATATGCCATCGTGCTCGCTTTTATCCTGCGCGATGCACCTCCTGTTCGGCACGTCGAAACCCATGGTGGAGACGAAGTTGCGGCAAGTAAGCAGATCGGCTTTGGTGAAGCAGTAGCGGCTCTGTTCAGGCGCCGTGGCTTCCTAATCGCGCTGGTTTTCTGGAGCCTGTTCGGTGTATCTGGCTGGCTGATCATCGGTTGGTTGCCTACGTATTATAAAGAACATTTCGGCCTGTCACAGAGCGTGGCCGGGCTCTACGCCACCGGTTACCTGTATACCGCTTCATTGATCGGCGTGTTACTGAGCGGATTGTGGGCAGATTGGTGGAGCAAGACAAATCCCAGGGCACGCATTCTGGTGCCTGCCCTGGGACTGCTTGTTGCCGCACCGGGAATATGGATAGCAAGCACGACGGGGGTGGTTGCCATCGCGCTGGCAGGGTTTACCCTGTATGCGTTTACCCGGGCATTTACCGATTCGAATATGATGCCGATACTTTGCATGGTGGCTGACACGAGATACCGGGCTACCGGCTATGGGATATTAAACTTCTTCAGCTGCCTTATTGGAGGGATCGGGCTTTATATGGGAGGCTATTTGCGGGATGCGTCGGTCGACTTGTCTAACCTATTTATCCTCGCCGCGATCACCACCGCGGCGGGCGGACTACTGCTCTTTTTGATTAAAGACTATAAGTATGCAGGAAGGGATTAATCGAATATCCCCGGCCGCTTCTGGCCGGGGATATTCTTTAAATAGACTTTTTAGACAGCCGGTTTATTGTAGAAAAATTTCGAATTATTAAAAAAAATTCTCATAATTGCCACTGAAATGTCACCCTAAACTGGATCTGAGGTGGAATGTTGTGAGGGATGCAGCGATGGTTAAGTGACTGCTCAGCTGATTACCGATGCTAAAAACAAAAAGACAACTACCACTTATGAAAGTTAAACCGCTCTCTATCGTACTGCCGCGTAAAATGCAAAGCCGTACTTGGCTTGTTAATGAATAAGCGGCACGTCAGCGCCGCACATAAAACAATCAAGTACATGAAGCACTTTCACTTTATATCGGGCCTGCCGCGTTCAGGATCGACGTTGTTATCGGGTATACTGACGCAAAACCCCAACGTGCATGCCGCAATGAGCAGTCCGGTGGCTTCGCTGATCAATGGCTGCCTGGAGCAGATCGGCGCCGGTAGCGAATTCTATTCGTTTTTCGATGAAAAGAAGCGAAAGACAATTTGCTCAGCATTGTTCAATGCCTATTACCAGGATAACCCTAAAGACGTTATTTTCGATACCAACCGCCTGTGGACCGCGCGTATGCACCAGTTGGTCGAGTTGTTTGACGATTTCAAGATCGTCTGCTTGGTGCGCGACCCGGCATGGATCATGGACAGCTTTGAGAAAATCTACCGCAAAAATCCCTTCGATTACAGCCGGATGTTTTCCGCAGGCAACCGGGCTACGGTGTATACCCGCTGCGAGAGCCTGCTGAATGGCGTAGTGGGTATCGCACTCACCGCACTTAAAGAAGCGTTCTACGGGGAGTATGCAGATCGGTTGCTATTGGTGGACTACGAGCTGCTGGCCCGTTTTCCCGAAAAGACCTTGAAACTGATTTATGAGTTTACGGGATCGGAACCGTATCTGCACGACTTCGATAACGTGGACTATTCGCAGGATGAATTTGACTATACCTTGGGTGTGAAAGGATTACACACCGTTGCCCGAAAAGTGGCATTCAAACAGCGGCGGTCCATCCTGCCGCCGGATTTATTTCAGAAATACAGCGAGATGGCATTCTGGAAGGATACGGCCGGAAGTGCCGCCCATGTCATCGGATCAAAAGATAATAAATATAAAACCTAAACAAACAGCAATGAAACAACTTATACGGAAGAACAAAAAAATGGGTGTTGCCTTGATGCAGCTAGTGATAATGGTAACATCATTTTCCGCCAGTGCTGCCAGTGCTTCTTACTTTCCCACGCGCGCTACGTTTGAAGGATTAAGGAACGATATGTCGCCCGGCACTGAAACGCTCAGTGTCGACAACATACTCAATGGAATCAATACCTACACCACGGCTGATCTCTTTCCTGCAATTTTTCAATATGTTGATGAAATCCGAGTAACTAACCCGGCCCCACTCATCGCTATCATCGGCACCGATGCCAGTCAGGGAACGGGTGGAGACACGCGTTTTTCCACTGCCACCGGTACTGCAGCAAAAGGTAGTAATTGGGAGCTCGAAAAGTCCGTGGGAGAGGTGCAGGCCAATGGAGCTTTCACTACAGGAACGATGACGAGATACACCGTGTTGCCGTCTAGTATTGCAGGCAGTCTGGACTTCAATGGTCCTGACGATAGCGACTTGGGGACCATAGTGACGGACGGGATGGCGGGCTCTACCGACATCGCCAACATCGATTATCAGATTTTTGCCACCGACGCAAATGGTTCCGCCAATGGAACGGTCTGGGGCTACTACAGCGATCTCGGTCTTGGCGTCGGTGGAATTGTCGGCGATCTAGGGATGGGCGATCCGAGTTTGCGCGGGGATCCAATGGTGATCATCAAGAGTGCCGATGGTGCCGAATTTTCGTTCGACGGTATCACAACGCTCAACCTTGATGGCGTACAGGCGAAGGTTACGTTCGCGGGCTACAGAGACGGCGTGTTGATCGACTTGGTGACGCTGGACGTCGATTATATGGTCACCGGTATCAATGAATTCACCACTGCTGATCTTCCACCTTCCATTTTTCAATATATCGACGAAGTTCGGATCACCAATCCCGACATTCCGAGCGGTGCGGCTGAGGAAGTGGTCACCCTTGGGTTTGACCATATCGTCTTCGGTGACCCCGTCACTCCCAATCTCACCCCTATCATCGACGCCAATGGCGCGTCCACTGGCACGACCAACGTAACGACTTTCACAGAGAATGGCCCTGCCGTACATGTCGTGACCAATGATGCAACGTTGAGTGACGACGGCAACATTGAGGGCATGACCCTGGTCTTGGATGCCACGCCCGACGGTGGTTCGGAAAGCATCGCATACAACGCTGCGCTGAATGGTGGAGCTTCGCTAGCCACTTTGGATTTGACGGGTAGTTACGACAGTGGTACCCGGACGTATACCGTCTCCGGCACGGCAACGGCGGCAATGTATCAGGGCGTATTGCGGGCCATGGAATATAACAACGCTAGTGATAGCCCGAATACGACAGCGCGCACAGTCACCATTTCAGCAACCGACGCGGAAGGCGCAACGGGGCAGGCTACCACTACCATCAGCATCACGGCAGTAATCGCTGCGCCATCAGCCCCAGACCTGACAGCCGGCAGCGATAAAGGCTCCAGCGATACCGACAACCTCACGAACGACACCACGCCGACCTTCACCGGTACCGCGGGGGCAGGAGCGACCGTCCGGCTCTACGCAAACGGTGTGGAAGTCGGCTTTGCAACAGCCGACGGATCCGGCAACTGGACCATCACCTCGGACCCTCTCGACGAGGGCACGTACGACATTACCGCACGTGCCGATGACGGCAACTTGAGCGCGCCCTCGTCTTCGCTCTCCGTTACCATTGACGTGACCGGCCCAGCCGTATCCACCCCGGACATGGCCGACGCGTCCGACAGCGGCAGCTCCAATACCGACAACATCACCAACGTGCAACGACCCGAGTTCACGGGCACGGCCCCGGCCGGAACCCTCGTCCAGCTCTTCATCGACTATGCCGGCAATGGCGATCCCTACGATCCGATGAACGAAAGGATCGGCACCGGCACCGCCAGCGCGGGCGGAACTTGGTCGATTACCTCCACCGTGGATCTTCCCGCAGCGTGGACCTCGTCCATCAAGGCACGCGGCCAAGACGATGCGGGGAATTTCGGCGTGGCTTCCTCCAGCGTGGACGTCACGATTGATATCATACCACCGGCGGCCGTCCCCGCTGTACCCGATCTGGCGCCGGGCAGCGACACCGGCTCCTCCGATTCCGACAACGTCACCAACGACATCACCCCGACGTTCAGCGGTACCTACACGGCCAATAATGTGGTCCGGTTGTACGCAAACGGTATACTGGTCGGTTCTGCGACCGCCAACGGCTCGGGGAACTGGACCATCACCTCGGACGCCCTTGGTGCAGGTACCTATTCCTTTACCACACGCGGCGTCGACCTCGCAGGCAATGAAGGCACTGCCTCCAACGGCTTATCGGTGACTATCGACCCCGACAAACCTGCCGCGCCGTCCACGCCCGACATGGATGCGGACAGCGACACCGGCAACTCCGACTCGGACAACAATACCGAAGACACCACCCCGACCTTCAGCGGCACGGGCGCGGAAGCCAACGCCACCGTGTACTTGTACGTCAATGGGGTGGAAGTCGGCGAGAGCATGGCGGATGGCTCTGGCAACTGGAGCGTCACCGTCAGCACTGGCATGGCGCTGGACGCTGGCGACTATTTCGTTGTGATTCGTACCATAGATGCGGCCGGCAATCTCAGCGACGCTTCGGGGGCGCTGCCAATACACATCAATACCACCCCGACGGTCAACGGCAATCTCTCCCAAACTGTCAGCTACACGGAGGATCCGGGCGGCAGCGTGGCCCTGGACGACATCGTCGTTTCCGACGTCGATCCCGGCGAGACCATCACCGCCACGTTTTCGCTATCCGATCCATCTGCTGGTACTCTTTCCACCGGTACATTCGGCTCGGCGACATCAACCTATAATGCCGGCACCGGTGTATGGACGGTAACCGGTTCGGTGGCCGACGTAAATGCGGCGCTGGCCGCAGTGGCTTTTACACCCTCGGCTGATAATGATCAGAATTTTACGATTACGACACATATCGAAGATGCGGCGGGTACAGGGCCTGCTGATGGTACGATAAGCGTTGAGGTCACCGCGGTGAACGATGCGCCCGTGATCACGGCTCCGGTTGCCATCACTGTGACCGAGGATATTGAGACGGCACTCACCGGCATCAGCTTTGCTGATGTGGATGCAGGATCGGGTAATGTAACGGTGACCTTATCGATTCCGAGCGGGTCGCTTTCAGCGGCTGGCGGAGGGGGTGTTACCGTTGGAGAGACCAGCAGTGCCCTGACATTGAGTGGAACAATCGCGGATGTCAATGCGTTTATCGCTGCGAGCAACGTGACATACACTACTGCGCTGAATACGACGGGCAATGTAACGTTAACCGTGGAAATAGATGACAACGGCAACACAGGAACAGGTGCGGCCCAACAGGATTCCGAAACGGTTACGCTACAGGTTACGGCAGTAAACGATGCGCCCGTGATAACGGCTCCGGCCACCATCGATGTCGATGAGGACGTATCTTCGGCACTCACCGGCATCAGCTTTTCCGATGTGGATGTGGAATCAGGAAACATAACCGTGGCCTTATCCGTTCCGAGCGGGTCGCTGCTAGCGACAAGCGGAGCCAGCGTTACCGTTGGGGGGACCAGCAACGCCCTGACATTGAGTGGAACAATCGCGGACGTCAATGCGTTTATCGCTGCAAGTGGCGTGACATACACCACCGCGCTGAATGCGACTGCCAATGTGACCCTTACTGTGGATATAGACGACAATGGCAATACAGGGGCTGGTGGATCACAATCTGTTACTGAAACGATTACGTTGCAGGTTACAGCAGCCAACGATGCACCGGTACTGGATGACAGTGCTTCGCCCGCGTTGAACAGCGTCACGGAAGATGCAACGGCCCCGATAAATGGTAGCACCGCTGGCAGCACGTTGGTATCTGCCCTTACCGGAGGCATCAGTGATGCCGACGCCGGAGCATCGCAGGGAATCGCGGTAATCGCGACCAGCGCACAGGGCACTCTCTGGTATTCACTCGATGGCGGCACGACCTGGACTGCTGTCCCTTCAGTGTCGGAGACTGCCGCATTGTTGCTTCAAACCGATGTGCGGGTATATTTCCAGCCCGTTTCCGATGTCAATGGCACGATCAGCGATGCACTTACATTCCGGGCGTGGGATCGCACTTCGGGCAGTAACGGCGGTACGGCCAACACAACGGTAAACGGCGGCGGGTCTGCATTCTCCACTGCCTCCGATGTCGTGTCTGTCGACATTACAGCCGTCAACGATGCCCCTACGGCAACCAACCTGACGCAGTCGAAGACCGCTGCGGAAGGTGGCAGTGCCGTTGCGCTGGACGATATCGTGGTGACTGACCCGGATGCGGGGGAGACGATCACCGCAACATTGACAATGAGTAATCCGGCGGCTGGATCACTGAGCACGGGTACCTTTGGCTCTGCGACATCAACCTTCAACGCCGGTACGGGCGTATGGACGGTAACCGGCTCGGTGGCCGATGTGAATGCGGCGCTGGCCGCGGTGGCCTTCACCCCATCCGCGGATAACGACCAGAATTTTACGATTACGACGCACATCCGCGACGTCGCAGATACAGGGCCTGCCGATGGCACGATCAGTGTCACCGTAGTCGATGTGACGCCGCCGACGGTAACGGCTGTCGAAGTGGCCGGCTCGCCTTCGGCGAATGCAGAGGCCGTCCAGTTTACCGTTTATTTTGATGAGGTGCCAGCGAATATCTCTACAAGTGATTTTGTCCTTACATCAACGGGTACGGCAAGCGCGAATATCGCTAGCGATTTTCCGGTGAATGCCAATACTGTAACGGTGACAATTGACGAGATAAACGGTACGGGCACGTTGCGGCTGGATGTGAATGCGAACTCGGGGATTACCGATACGGACGGGAACGGCAACGGCACCAACGGTTTTGTACCGGCTTTCGCCAGCGGTGAATTGCATATCGTAGACCGAGATGCACCCGGAATACCGGCCGGCCTTGCGTTGGATGCTGCATCTGATTCCGGTACCGCCGCCGATGGCATAACGAACGACAATACACCGACCCTGAACGGGAAGGCTGATGCCAACATGACCATAACGGTCACCTCCGATATGGACGGAGTGCTGGGTACCACCACATCAGATGGCAGCGGCAACTGGAGCTATACGCCCACCACGTCGCTGACGGATGGCACGCATAACCTGACGGCCACGGCGACGGATGCTGCGGGGAATACTTCCGCGGCGTCTTCGGCACTGGAAATTACCATCGATATCACCCCGCATGCGAAGCCTTTACCTCCGGTGCTGGCGACGGCCTCGGATACGGGCGAAAGCAATACAGACAACATCACGTACCTGACCGACCTGACCCTGCAGGGAGAGGCCGGTTCGGTGGAGGCTAATGCACGGGTACATGCCCGCTCTGATCTGGAGGGTGGCCTGACCAATGCCACGGCCAATGCCGACGGCAGCTGGAGCCTGGATGTATCGGGCTTGGTGGAAGGTACCCACCAACTGCAGATTACAGCCACCGATGTGGCGGGTAACACAAGTGTCTACTCCGACGCGTTGACGGTAACAATTGACAGAACCGCCCCGCTCGTCAGCAGTGTAGCATTCGACCAGGCGAGCGTTACCGCGGCCAATCAGACCGCCATCAGCCTGAGCTTAGCCGGTGCGGAAACGGGTACCAAAGCGGCATTCACAATTACCGGAAACAACGGCGGTACGCCTGTCGCCGCTTCTGGATTGGAGGTCGGTTCGGCAACGCAGCAATTCACGGATATCGATGTGACCGGCCTGAACGACGGAACACTGACGGTGGACCTGATACTGGTCGACATCGCGGGCAATGAATCCGCGGCGGTCACCACTACGATCAGCAAAGATGCGGATGTGCCAACAGTATCCGGCGTGGTGATTGCCGATGGTTACTATGCCGAAGGCGATATCATCGCGGTGAGCATCACCTTCGATGACGATGTGACCGTGAGCGGTACGGGTTCCACGCTGGTGCTCGATATCGGCGGAACGATTCGACAAGCCAGCTTTGTGAGTGAAAATGCCGGCATACTGGTTTACCAATATACCGTACAAGCCGGAGACCATACGGATGGCACGGGTGTACTTGTTCCCTCCAACGGTATTTCGCTCAATGGCGATATTATCCGTGATGCAGGAAACAATGATGTGATCCTGACTTTCGTGCAGACCGGCAATGCCAACGCCCAAGTGGACACGGAGACCCCGGTGGCGCCCGCCGTGTCGTCACCTGCGGCGGAAACGGTTGTAAATGCGGATGATCATACCATCAGCGGAACACATGCGGAAAACGGCATTACCGTTAAGGTCTATATGGATGCAGATAACGATGGGGCGGCGGACAATGCCTTGGCGCTGGACATGTCGGTAGTTGTTGACGGCACTTGGAGCCTAACTGCTCCGTTGGTAGCGGATAGCGAAAATGATTTTGTAATCATCGCGGAAGATGTGGCGGGTAATACCTCCGCTGCCATGGATGTGCCGACCATCGTGGAAGATTCGCAGGCCCCGGCGGCTCCGGCCGCACTTGACCTGCTGGCCGCCACCGATACGGGGGTGAGTGACAGCGACAACCTGACCAGCAACAATGCGCCGATGCTGAGCGGTATGGCAGAGCCCAACAGCACAGTTGCACTGACCAGTGATCTGGACGGCGTGGTGGGTACGGTTACGGCAGACGGATCGGGCAACTGGAGCATTACGGTTAGCCCGCTCAATGACGGTGTGCATGGCATTACTGCAACAGCAACCGATGAAGCAGGCAATACAAGTGTTCTATCTGCGGCCCTGCATATCACGATTGATACCCAGGCACCGACACTGACCGCAATAGCTGACCAGTTTCTGGCCCTTGGGGGAACCAGCAGTTTGCTGGCGGTTACGTTGGGGGACGATGGCAGCTTGCCTGCAGACCTGGATTTGACTGCCACGAGTTCCAACCCGGATGTGGTATCGCTGGCCGATATCGTGCTGGGCGGCTCGGGGGCAAACCGGACTGTGACGGTCGAAGCTTCCGGTTCGGGAACGACCACCATCACGTTGAGTGCGGAGGATAAAGCCGGTAATACAGGCACGACGGCCTTCACCGTGACAGTAAACAGTGCGCCGACAATAAGCGGTTCTCCCGCGTTGAGTGTGGATCAGGATACGGCCTACAGCTTTGTCCCAGTAGCGGAAGACATCGACGGGGATACGTTAACCTTCAGCATTACCAACAAACCCGCGTGGGCGAGCTTCGATACAGCCACGGGTGAACTCAGCGGCACGCCAGCCAATGGGGATGTGGGGAAGACCACAGGTATTGTAATGACGGTGAGCGATGGTTCGTTGAGTACCAGCCTCCCGGCCTTTGACGTGGAGGTGGTGAATATAAATGACGCACCGGTGATCAGCGGTACGCCAGCGACGAGTGTGGCGCAGGACATGGCCTACAGCTTTGTTCCGATGGCGGAAGACATCGATGGTGATGCGCTTACGTTTAGCATAACCAACAAACCAGACTGGGCGGATTTCAATACAGCCACGGGTGAACTGAGCGGCACGCCAAGCAATGGGGATATAGGCATTACCGGAGGTATCGTTATCGAAGTGAGCGACGGTGAACTGGGTGCAGCGCTTCCGGCGTTTGAGCTGGAGGTCGTCACTGTTGATACGGTTGCCCCTGAGGTTTTGGGCGTGATCGATGGGAGGATTTATAAGGCTGAGGTAACGATTGTCTTCAACGAAGGCACGGCGACGCTGAATGGTGAGCCGTTCACCTCGGGTACTGTGATTACGGAAGAAGATGAATATACGTTGGTGGTCACAGACGACGCAGGGAACGAAACTACGGTAAGCTTTGCAATAGACAAAACCGCACCGGTTGTCACCGGCGTTGAAGACGGCGGGCTTTACGCCGGAACGACTACAGCATCTTTTGACGGGGGCACGGCCACATTGAACGGCGCACCGTATGCGGCGGGCACGCCGATCACGGTGCCGGGCGAATACACGCTTACCGTTACGGATGCGGCTGGTAATGTATCCACCGTAGACTTTACGGTGGGAGCCCTTCCGGGTGCCCCAGCGGGACTTTCGGCCACGGCTGGCAACCGGCAGGTGATGCTGGAGTGGGAGGCACCTGCGGGTGTGATCCCCTTGGCGACGGATTACGTGATCGGGTACTCGCTCGACGGCGGTGCGACGTGGACTATCCCCGACCGGGAGCCCTCGGCGGCGACACGGTCGCTGGTGATCGGCCTTACGAACAACCGGTCGTACCTGTTCCGTGTCTCGGCGGTGAACGCCGTGGGCACGGGGGCGGCCAGCGACGCGGTGCAGGCAGTCCCGACCGAACCGGTACCGGACGGGGAGGGTAACCTTCCAGAACCGGATCCGGGTGTTCCGGTGGTGGTGACCGACGGTAAGGTCGAGGCGGTGATGCTGGAAGTGGTGGACAGCGAATACCTGCGCCTGAGCGGCGAGGGCTATGCGATGGTACTGGCCTCGGTGGGCCCGGACGGGGAGCGCGTTCCGATCTCGGCGATCGATGCCATCGTCCGGCTGCTCAAAGGGAACGGGACGCAGGTTTACGTGGGCGGCAACGGTTTCGAGCCGGGAACGGTGGTGACGGTGTACCTGTTCTCCACCCCGGAACTGGTGGGCCACCTTCCGGTGGGCGCGGATGGCAGCTTCGGCGGCTCGCTTCCGGTTCCGGCGGACCTGGAGCTGGGCGAGCATACGCTGCAGGCTAACGGCGTGGTTGCCGGTGGTGGCGGCGAGCGTTCGGTATCCATCGGGCTGGAACTGGTCGATAGGAAGCCTCAGTGGCTGGCATTCGGTGCGCTTGCTGACAGGGTGTATGGCGACGGCCCGATCGCACTGGAAGCCACGGCGACTAGCGGCTTGGCGGTGACCTACGCGGTAACGGACAGCGACGGCAACCCGACGGATATAGCGGTTATTGAAAACAACAAACTTATCATTCACGGCGCGGGCGATATCGTGATCACAGCAGGGCAGGGGGGCAATGCGGACTACTCGGCAGCCCCGCCGGTGAGCCGGACGCTGCACATCGCCAAGGCTCCGCTTTCGGTGCGCACATCGGATGCTACGCGCGCCTACGGGGAGGCCAATCCTGCATTTGAACTGGACTATAGCGGCTGGATGAACGGTGAGGATGCCTCTTCGCTTGACCGGATACCTTCGGCAGCAACGGATGCCACGGAGACAAGCGCACCGGGCAGCTATGCGATTACGGTAAGCGGCGGCGAGTCGGCGGATTACGCATTCACCTACCACGGTGCCACATTGACGGTGGTGAAGGCCGGGCAGGCGATCACCTTCACGGCCCCTGCGG
>Ga0180219_1000187_pt1 | contig 66250 bp, 42 predicted proteins | sample eDN3rd30CBELigMG_FD_151338 | JGI IMG/M metagenome (GOLD analysis project Ga0180219, IMG submission 151338) | Enriched Miracle-Growth compost microbial communities from Emeryville, California, USA - eDNA 3rd pass 30_C BE-Lig MG (version 2)... ...
GCGCGCTCGCGCAGTTCATCGTCGGTGAGGAAGCCCTGGCTCCAGGCGATCTCTTCGGGGCAGCCGATCTTCATGCCGGTACGGCGCTCCATCGTGCGCACGTAGTCGCCGGCATCCATCATCTGGTCGAACGTGCCCGTGTCGAGCCACGCGGTGCCGCGGGGGAGCACCTCGACCTGCAGCTTGTCTCGTTCGAGGTAGGCGCGGTTGACGTCGGTGATCTCATACTCGCCGCGCGGGCTGGGCTGCAGGTTGCGGGCGATGTCGATGACGTCGTTGTCGTAGAAGTACAGTCCGGGCACCGCATAGTTGCTCTTGGGCTCTGCGGGTTTCTCTTCGAGGGAGACCGCGCGGCCCGCATCGTCGAACTCGACCACGCCGTATGCACGCGGCTCCGACACCCAATATGCGAACACGGCGCCGCCGTCGATCTCGCCGAAGCGCGTGAGCTGGCGGCCCAGGCCCGGTCCGTAGAGCAGGTTGTCGCCGAGCACGAGCGCGACCTTGTCGTCGCCGATGAAGTCGGCACCGATCGTGAATGCCTGTGCGAGGCCATCGGGTGAGGGCTGCTGCGCATACGTCAGTGAGACGCCGAACTGCGAGCCGTCGCCGAGCAGCCGCTCGAACGCCGCTGCATCGTGGGGTGTGGTGATGATGAGGATGTCGCGGATGCCGGCAAGCATGAGCGTCGACAGCGGATAGTAGACCATCGGCTTGTCGAACACCGGGACGAGCTGCTTCGACACGCCAAGGGTGATCGGATGCAGGCGCGTACCGGAGCCGCCGGCGAGGATGATGCCCTTCATCGGTCCATCTTCTCAGGTCTCCGGTGCTCGGATGCAACGGACCCGGGCTGACGGACCGGTGCTCGTCAGCAGCGCGCTGATAGCATCTCGTCGTGTCTCGCGCGTCGGTCGCGGGACGTTCGCGAGCGTTGCATGAGGAGGTCTGGGCAGTGCCGGGCATCCTGATCCACGAGTGGCTGTCGCGCCGTGGGGGCTCTGAGAACGTGTTCGAGGTACTGTCCGAGGTCTTCCCCGATGCGGAGCGGTTCTGCCTGTGGAACGACAGCGAGGGTCGATTCGCCGGAGTGCACGAAACCGTGCTCGCACGCACGCCGTTGCGACACAGCAAAGCAGCGGCGCTGCCGGTCATGCCGCTCGTCTGGCGTCATCTGCCGCCCCGCGATGCAGATTGGCTGCTGTGCAGCAGCCATCTGTTCGCACATCACGCACGCTTCGGAGGGGGTGCGCGGCACGCACCCAAGCTCGTCTACGCGCATACCCCTGCGCGATACATCTGGGAGCCGGAGCTCGACGGTCGTGGCGGTTCTGCGGCGGCGCGGTCCGTGTCCGCACTGTTGAAGCCGCTCGACCGTCGGCGCGCGGCGGAGCCCGTTGCGATCGCGGCCAACAGCGAGTTCGTCGCCGAGCGAGTCGCACGTGTGTGGGATCGCCAGGCGACCGTGATCCACCCGCCGGTGGACGTGTCGGCGTTCACCGCAACGCCGGCCGAACTCGCTGGGTCGGAGGCAGCGACTCTGGCGACACTACCGACGGAGTTCCTTCTGGGGGTGTCACGGTTCGTGCCCTACAAGCGCCTCGACCTCGTGATCGAGGCGGGTGCTGCGGCCGGCATTCCGGTCGTGCTGGCGGGCGGTGGCGCAGACGAAGGTCGCCTCCGCGCGCTGGCCGAAGACCGTCATATCCCGGTCGTGATCGTGCACGATCCGTCCACGGCACTGCTGGCGGAGCTGTACCGCCGCACCCGTGCTCTCGTGTTCCCCGCGATAGAAGACTTCGGCATCATGCCCGTCGAGGCGATGGCTGCGGGAGCTCCCGTCGTGGCGAGCGCCGTGGGCGGCACCGCCGAGACCGTCGTCGACGGCATCACGGGCGCTTTGGTGCGCGAGTGGGTACCGAGTGAGCTCTCCCGTGCCGTCGATCGGGCCACGGCGACCCGACCTGAGGCGTGTGTCGCACGCGCTCGCGAGTTCGACAGCTCCGTGTTCGCGGAGCGCATCGCAGACTGGGTCGCGACATCCACCAGCACTAAACCCTCCTCGGTGCACCGCGGAAGCCTCGAATGAGTCCGCTGTACGTCGATGACCGGTACCGGGGCGCGCACGGCATCGGCCGTTATGCGCGTGAGGTGCTGTCGCGGCTGCGCCCGCCGTGGAGCCCGCTCGGCCTCAACGGGTCGCCGCACTCGCCGCGAGACGCCTTCCGCCCCCTACCAGGACTCGACGAGAACGCGGTCGTGTATTCACCCGGGTACGGCGCACTCGTGCGCGCGCCCCGGCAGATCATCACGATCCACGACCTGATCCAGCTGCGCTCGCCGTGGCCCGCGCGCGCGAAGTTCGCCGCGTACTACGCCGGGCCGGTGCGACGCACCGTGCGCAAGGCCGGGCTGGTGCTCACCGTCTCTGAGACGTCGGCTCGCGACATCCGTGCGTGGCTGCGCGACGACGCCGTGCAGGTGGTCAACGCGGGCAACGGCTGCTCGGCGGCGTTCCGTCCCGACGGGCCGGCGGCCCCCGCAGACGACCCATACCTGGTGTTCGTCGGCAACGTCCGCCCGCACAAGAACCTCGAGGTCGTGCTGCGGGCGCTGGCGCTTGCGCCGGGTGTCACCCTGCGGGCGGTGCTGCCCGAGCGAGAGATCGCGACGGCGCAGGCGCGCGCGCAGGCGCGGGGCGTCGCCGATCGGGTGACGTGGCTGCACGGCATCGATGACGATCAGTTGGCGTCGCTGTATCGCGGGGCGGTGGCGACGGTCATGCCGTCGACCGATGAGGGCTTCGGCCTGCCCGCGCTCGAATCGATCGCGTGCGGGGCGCCGGTGCTCTTCTGGCGCGGTTGCGCGGCCGTCGCCGAGGTCGTGGGCGATCGCGGGTGGGCGGTGGAATCGGCCAAGGATGCCGCGCAGTGGGCCGCGACAATGGTCGGCGCTGCCGGTGCTCGGCGCCGCGTCACGCCCCCGACGGGCGCGCACGACTGGGGCCGCACCGCGCGCATCGTCTCCGACGCGCTCGAGCGCGCGCTCACCTGAGCCGCCGTTCGTTGAGCGAGGGCCCGGAGGGCCCGAGTCGACACGCGCCCCTAGCTGGTTCGGCGCTCCGGGAGTCTCCACACGAACTCCCGCAGCGCCTGCGTCTTCGCCTCCCACGACTCGGCCGCTGCGCGCCGTACGCCGGGCACGTTGGGAGAGGGATGCGCGAGCGCCCGCTCGAGCGCGGCATCGGCGTCGTCGGGGCCCGCGTAGGTGAAGACGCCGTTCGCCTCGTCGGCGCGGATCACCGGTGTCTCGCGGGCGACGACGGCAAGCCCCGCGGCCAGGTACTCGTAGAGCTTCATCGGGCTGCGGCCGGCGTTGAGCGGATCGTCCGAGAGCGGCAGCAGCCCGACGCGCGCACCGCGCAGCAGCCGGGGGAGCTCGTCATACGGCACCGCACCGATGACATCGATATTCGGGGTGCGCAGGGCCGCCGGAGCATCCCCGGGGCCGGCGATAGTGAACCGCACCTGGGGGTGAGATCGGGCCCAGGCATCCACTCGCCCGTCGTCGAATCGGGCGTCGAGCGCCCCCACATACACGCAGACGCCGGGTCGGGGCGCGTCGTCGTCGGCGGTGAACCGCGCCGCGTCCACGCCGTTCTCGATCACGAGCGTCGCGACGTCGACCGGACCGAGGCCGCGCAACACTTCGCCCGAGGTCGCGACGATGCCGTCGGCGGATGCCACGATGCGGCGCTGCAGCATGTTCTTGACCCCCTCCGGGTAGAGGTCGGTCGGCCGGTACACGAGCCGAGGTGCCAGGGTGGGCACCGACGCGTCCCACAGCAGCGGCTGGTCGATGAGCACGGCGTCGAACGCGGTGTCGATGCCGGCGTGCTCGAGCGCGGCGGCGACGCGGAATCGCCCGTACGGCACCGGCACGAGCGTGCGCGGAACAAGGTGGGTCACCCCGTCGGCGTCAGGGTGCGCGCCGGTCGGCACGACGGTCGCGGCCTCGCGGCCTATGCGCCCGGTCACGCGGTGTGCGAGCGAAATCGGCGTCGACAGGTGCACGACGTCGGCGCCTTGGGTCGCGAGCGTGCGCGCGTAGTGGTGGCTGCCGACGCGGAACGGCCCGAAGGCGTGACTGTGCGAGAGGAAGAGGATGCGCTCGCTCATGACCGCGCCGCCCGGATGGTCTCGCGCACGTCGGCCTCGAGGGCGGTGAGTCGCTCGTTGGCCTTGCGCACGCACTCCGCGGTCTCGGCGCCGCGGCGCAGCTGCGTGTGCAGAAAGGCGGCCATGCCCTCGGCATCGGTCGTCGATGCATCGCGCGAGACCGCGGTGAGCCCGATCGTCGTGAAGGCGTCGGAGATCTTGCGTGTCGGGTGCGGCACGAGTTCGGCCGGGGCTGCACCGCTCAGTGCCGCGAGCACGAGAACGTGCATGCGGTCGCTGAGCACGAGTCGTGCGCCGTCGTAGCGCTCGCGCAGCAGAGCCTCTTGCGCGAGAGCGTCGGTGTCGCCCCACGGTTCGAACTCGCCGTCGAGCAGCGTGGCGAGTTCGCGGGCGCGCTCTTCGTCTTCGCGTACCTGCACCACGGTGCGAATGCGCAGTCCTTCGGCGGCGGCGGTCGCGCGCACCGCCTGCACCCACGCGTCGTCGGGGAGTGGTCGCGCGCCGCGCAGGCTGATGATGAGCTCATCGCGGTCGGCCCACGAGCGCCCCGGCCGCACACCGGCGGCGAAGCCGATGTCGGGGGCGATCGAAGGGCTGCCGATGGCCGCGGCGCTCGTCGCGTCTCGCCACAGCGCGGTCTGCGAGAGTCGGGCCGCCTGCCTGTGCAGCCAGAGGGGGAGTGCGGTGGGTGCGCGGATGCCGCGGGGCGGACGCACGACCATCCCGCTCTTGAGGCGGACGATCGCGGTCTCAGCCAAGAACACCAGCTCGCGCAGTGCGTTGCCACGAGCGAGGGGAATCTCGCCGGCTTCGAAGATCAAGACGGGATGCCGCGGCGCCGTCGCCAGCATCCACAGCCAGCGCGGCACGCTGCGCTTCGTTCGGAGCACGATGGCATCCGCGGGCACACCGAGCTGTTCAAGCCACGCGTCGGGAGCTTCGCCGACATAAGCGACGAGTTCGTCAGACGTGCCACGTGCCCACTCGAGTGTGCCACGGCGGATCAGTGCATCGCCGATGTTGCCGGCGGGCCCGGTGAGCGACACGAGCGTGCGGGTCGAACGACGGGCGCGTGGGGAGTGTTTGGCGGCGCCGGTTCGCATGCTCTCAAACCTACTTGCTGAGGTGGATGCACTCGCCGCTGGGCTCGCGCGAGACAGGCCCTCAGGGTCGTTGTGTTGCACCGCGCGGTCGGGTGGCGACAGCTCGTGATGGAAGAATGCTCCTATGGGTACCGATCTTCTCGTCGTCGGCTCTGGCTTCTTCGGGCTGACGATCGCGGAGCGGGCGGCAGACGCCGGCCGCAACGTCACCGTCATCGAACGTCGTCCGCATATCGGAGGCAACGCGTTTAGCGAACCCGAGCCTGAAACCGGTATCGAGGTCCATCGTTACGGTGCGCATCTCTTTCACACGTCGAACGAGACCGTGTGGGAGTATGTGCAGCGCTTCACCTCCTTCACCAACTACGTGCACAAGGTGTACACGCACCACAAGGGTGTCGTCTATCCGCTGCCGGTCAACCTCGGAACGATCAATCAGTTCTTCGGCGCCGCGTATGCGCCGGCTGAGGCCCGTGCGCTCGTCAAGGAACAAGCCGGTGAGTTCGACGTGAACACGGCGCGCAACTTCGAGGAGAAGGGCATTGCGCTCGTGGGACGGCCGCTCTTCGAGGCGTTCTTCCGCGACTACACGGCTAAGCAGTGGCAGACGGACCCGAAGAAGCTGTCGGGAGACATCGTCAGCCGATTGCCAGTCCGCTACAACTACGACAACCGATACTTCAACGACACGCACGAGGGCCTGCCAACGGACGGGTATACAGCTTGGCTGGAACGTATGGCTGATCACCCTCGTATCGAGGTCCGGCTCGAGACCGATTTCTTCGATGAATCGCAACCCTTCAACAAAGCCGCGACGGTCGGCCACGTCCCCGTCGTGTACACGGGGCCCGTTGACCGCTACTTCGACTACTCTGCGGGTGCGTTGAGCTGGCGGACGCTCGACTTCGAGCAGGAGGTGCTTGACATTGAGGATTTTCAGGGCACCTCTGTCATGAACTACCCCGACGCTGACTTCCCCTTCACTCGTATCCATGAGTTCAAGCACTTCCACCCCGAGCGTGCCGATGTCTACCCGCACGATCGCACGGTGATCATGCGTGAGTACTCGCGCTTCGCAGAGCGCACGGATGAACCGTATTACCCGGTCAATACCACCGAAGACCGAACCCGCCTGCTCGAGTACCGCGAACTGGCGAAGAGCGAGGAAGATGTCTTCTTCGGAGGCCGGCTCGGCACCTACCAGTACCTCGACATGCACATGGCGATCGGTTCAGCCCTGTCGCTGTGGCGCAACCAGCTCGCGTAGACGCACCACTCGATCATTCTCAGCGTCGGACGTTGGCGCAGTCGCTCCATCGACTCGAGTCTGTATATACGTCAAAGGGATCGAACCCCCAACTTATTGCGTCAAATTGAAAGGAAGATAGGTAGATGAAGCTGTTCAAGCAATCGTCGCGTCCCCATTCTCGGTCGGAGGAGGACCGAGCATGGACAATCCTTTGGCTTGGTGCGCACAAGACTGGCACTACCTTCCTGCAGCACGCACTCGATTTATCGCAGCCGTCTTTGAAGGAATCAGGGGTACATTACGTTGGTTTGGATGAATTCCGTGCAAAGTATGGCACGCCGATTCGACGGGGTGAAGATGGGATCGCAGCCAGTGAGTATGTGACTCGGCGTCAGGGGCTCAATCTCATATTTGATGAGAACATCCCGGCGTTCGTGCAGCATGCGCTGAAACCCGCGGGTATTTATCCATTGGCTACGCAGAGCGCGGATCGCGTGCTTGAGCATCTCGAACTGGTTCCGGACGAAATTGTGTTCGGCATCCGATCGTACAGAACGTTCTTGCCCTCGTTGTACTGCGAAACGCTCAAATCGACTCCGTTCTGTACCTTTGAACAGTTTTTGGCGAGGTCAATCGAACGGGGACATGCGGCAACAGATACGGCGTCTCTTCTGGCGCAGATGGAGCACATTCGCTGGTCGGAGTTGCTTGTACGCCTTGCCCAGCATTATCCCGATGCTCGGGTGCGAACATACCAGTACGAAAAGTTGAGAGGAAACGAGGCGAGTCTCCTCTCCGCGGTGACAGAACTGCCTGCCGCAAGGTTCACGTTGCCGAGTGCAGCGGAACGCCCGGGGTTCTCTGGCCGAGCGATTCACGAGTTGACAGAATTGAGCAGGCAACAGAAGGTCGAGCGTTCGACTGTCTGGGACGTAACTCAGCAGTTCCCCAAATCCAGTGAGTTCTCGGGGTTCGCGCCATTTGATGAGGAATCATCGTCTCGACTCGAACAGCGATATCGGGACGATTTGGATCTGCTTCGCGCCGATGCACGTGTGGAGTTCATTGAGTTCGGCTGACCGTAGTCGAACCGTTGGGTGGTTCCTCGCGCTACTGTCGCTGGCCGGCGTGCCTTCTGAAGAGGTCTGTCGTTTGTATCTCGTTCGGTCACCGGTTGCAGCAGAGCGCGCCTCATCGACCGGTCGTATGCGCCTTGCTGCAACACAGCCACCCGCGACTTAGGTACAGGTGGCGAACTCCGCGGCGCGAGGCCGCAACGTGGCCACGCTGTCGCGCAGGCTCCGGATAGGATTTTGATGTGAATCAGCCTGAACAAGCCTTGTCGGACCAAGTATGGCACTCGAGCGATCTTCTTGTGAGGCTGTCTGCCGGGTTGCCTGCGGGCGTTCCAAGCGTCTGGAACGGCGACGGCGGTGCGGTGCCGTCGTCCGACATCCAGTACGGCATGACGTCGCTCTCGCTTGTTATGTCGAGTCCGGATCTTGTTGAGCGACTGTCGCTCCTGCGATCCACGGCGTTCTATGACAGTGATCTCTTGGCGTTCGCCCGCAGTGCCCGGTCGATGTGGGCTCTGGACGTTCTTGCAAGCCGCCTCACGCGCCATGGCCATGACTGGGCGTCATTTCGTTCCCGCTTGCTTCACGCGAACACGGGAGTGTCGCTCCAGCAGATGCTCGATGGTGTTGCGCTTGATCGGTTGTTCGCTCTCGCCGAGGCGCTTCACGACGGTGGCCTCGACCGCGAGGCTGAGCGTGCACTCGTCCGTCACGTTGTGGAGCGCGCGCTTGCTGGCGAATCGATCACACAGGCGACTGTCGAGGGTCTAGTCGAGCGTCTCCTCCAGGAAGGTTCTCCGGAACAGGCTCGGGCACTGCTCAATAAGTTGACGGCCAAGAGCTGGCGGCGACATTCCTTTGCCGTGGAGCTGCTGCATCCACGTTTCGGTGGTGACTACTCGCTGTTGATCGCCACACTCAACGAGCCGTACCGGATGTTGGGTCTGGAGTCGGTCGAGCTGGCCGCAACGGGGCCGTCGCCGTTCGAGCGTCTGCGTGCGACGCCCCAGAACACGATGGACTCGGGCCCGCTCGTCACAGTGATCATGACGTGTCGAAATCCGGGTGATGAGATTCTTCTGGCTTCGCGATCGATCATGCAGCAGACGTACCAGCGCTGGGAACTGATCGTCGCAGATGACGGTTCGGATGAGGATGTTGACCGACTGGCCAAGATCGAAGCGCTAGACCCCCGTGTGAAGGTTCTGCGCAGCGGTTCGGCCAAGGGCTCCTTCGCGCGGCGGAACGAAGCGATTCAGCATGCCGGGGGAGAGCTCGTCACTTTCCAAGACGCAGATAGCTGGTCACACCCGCATCGGCTCGAAACTCAGGTTCGCGAGTTGCTGGCACACCCGACGGAGTGGGGAAACAATGTCCACGCTATTTGTGTAACAGAGGACCTCTCGATGGTGGGTGTCCCGGGCGCGGACCTCCATCGTGCTGAGGGCTCACTCATGTTCAGACGTGAGGTTGCGCTCGACACGATTGGGTTCTTCGACACGGTTCTTGCGGGCTCAGGCGTCGAGTTCCGGAAGCGGCTGGAAGCGACGAGCAAGCGTCGTGTTCCCGCACTTGTCCCAGGCGTACCCCTTATCTTCGGCTTGGCAACGTCAAGCGAAGACGCCGTAGACCACTCCCAGTTCTTCTCCGAAGACGAGCAGCGCTATTCAAGTGCCGTCAATCGTTACATTCATAAGGTCGAGGCGGGTGCTGCCACGGGTTACCTTTCCTACCCGCCGGAGGGGATCCGAGCATTCGACGTGCCTGCAGGCTGGGTTCCTCAGGCTCGTACCTCGGCCCAGCAATTCGATGTGATGGTTGTGCTTGATGGTCGCGAGTCCTCGCAACGCACCGACTTCCATCGGATCGTCGCTGAAGAGCTTCGCGTCGGAGCTGCGGCAGGGTTGCGGATCGCAGTGATGCAGTCGGACTCCCTGATGGGGAGACCTAGCGGGGAGTCGCTTGCCCCCCAGCTGCAAGACCTGATCAACGACGGTGCGATCGCGCGTGTTAGTCGGGGAGAGCCTGCCAAGGCCGCTCTCGTCGTCGTCCGGCATGCTGGCGCTGTTCAGGGGCACCCTGAAGAACGGCAAGCTGTGCAGTCAGAACAGGTGATCATCATCGAAGATCCTGGGGCAGGGGATGCGCGGGGCCAGACAATCGCCAGGGACACCGTGACGCGCTCGGTTGCTTCCTGGTTTGGGGTGCAGCCTACTTGGACTCGAGCATTGCCTCACTTGCCCGATTCGGCAATCTCATCTGCGATTTTCGATTCGGCTGGATTGCGGCTGGCGATTGAGACAACGGTCGCGTCAAGTGTGCAGAGTGTTCGCATCGCCAATGGGTCGAGAACTCTCGACGTCGATGTGTCGACTAGTGGAACTGGGGTGATGTGCCTGGTGCCGAATGACGACCTCATCGCGGGCGATGTGCGCGCATCCCTCATCCACGACGCGGGCGGCGGAACGGTCATCACTCGAGAATGCCGTGTGAGGGATACCGCGCAAATCTGGAACAAGTCAGATCGGCTCGCCGTTCGCATCGCCGGGGGAGGGCTCCGCATCCTCGACGCTGCCCCGGTCGGTGAACTCTCGGGGGCGCGAGATGTCGTCAAGTACTACTTGTCGGCGTCTGTGAACAGTGTTCGCGTTGTAGAAGACGCGGTCGAGGTCGTCATCGCAACGAAGGGCGCAACGTACTTACTTGCCGTGTACGCGCATCGCGAGCTGGAGAGCGGCGTGGTGCGGCGCCGCGACTTTGAGGTGACCACCAGCGAAGGGCAACGAGTCTGGACGCGCCCGCTGGCCAAGTTCGCTGACTCACGCTGGCGAATCTTCGGGGCTTTTCGAACTCCAGCGGGCGTCGTGGAATACCCGATTCGGTTCGACGAGACCGCGGCCATAGTTGCCAGCCCAGAGTGGGCTCCCCAGATCCTCTCGGGCGACCGAATTCTGGTCGCGCCGCCGCTGCCGACCAGACCGGTTCGAGCAGCACGGAAGGTATCTCGAGCCATCAACGACCGGTTCGGTGGAAAGCTTCGGAAGCCGGCGCGACGACGAGCAGAAGTGCGATTCGGCTCACGTCACGCCGAGCCGCGCGTCGAGAGCGTACCGACCGTGTCGGTCGTAATGCCTGTGTATAACGTTGAGCCTTACCTTGAGGCCGCGATCACCTCGGTATTGGAACAGGAGTTCCGCGATCTCGAACTGATCATCGTAGACGACGCGTCCAAGGATGACGGTCGTCACATTATTGAAAAGTACTGGCGCGCCGACCCGCGCGTTCGAGTTTTCGCTCTTGACCACAACACTCTCGGTGGTGCGGGTATCCCCAGCAACATTGGAATACGCGCGGCGCGCGGCACATATGTCGCTTTCGCTGACAGCGATGATCAAGTTACAGCGGGCGGACTGGCGCGACTCGTGGCACTTGCCGAGACGCACGAGGCGGAACTAGTGATCGGTGACTTCCAGACATTCACGGATGACGTCGCCGAAGGCACAGAGTCGTACGATCGAGCAGTGTGGGCGGAGATCCCGCAAGATCGACCCGTATCTGCCTTCACTGACCCTGCGCTATTTCGGCTCTCACCGGTACCGTGGCGCAAGCTTTATCGACGTGAGTTCCTTGTGGAGAATGGAATCCTCTACCCAGAAGGAGATTACTTCTACGAAGACAATCCGCTCCACTGGTTTGTTCTCTCTCGCGCACACCGCGTCGTCTTGACCGATGAGATCGTCAGCTCTCATCGGATGGAACGTGAAGGTCAGACGATGAGTGCCCAGAAGTACAAACTGGGCGCATTTGTCAGTCACTCGAACACCATTCTCAACTTCCTAGACGCGTCGGTTGACGAGAAGCGGGATACACTCTTCGAGGCATTCTTCAATTACCTTGACCGCACGCTGTGGACGGCCACGAGGCAGACTCAGCCCGCCGCTGCGGCGCTAATCCGTCGTGGATTCGGCGAGATCTATGAACGTGCCATTCAAGCTGCGCCGTCCGCGGTAGTCCCCGAACGCACGCGGAACAAGCTCACGCCCTTCCGCGTGGCTTATCCGGATCCCGACCTCACGATTGTGATTCCGGTGTACAACAGCTCTGAACTACTCAAGCCAACGCTAGATTCGGTTCTCAGGCTGCGTGGACTGCAATTCGATGTCTTGCTCATCGATGACGGGTCGACTGATGACTCGTTGGCGATCATGGAGGAGTATGAGAAAAAGCACGACAATATTCACGTGTTCTCTCAGGGAAACCGAGGTGCGGGGCGCGCGCGTAACTCGGTGATACCGCTGTGTGCCGGCCGCTACACGTTCTTCCTCGACGCGGACGACGTCGTCAGAGCCGATGCGCTCGAGGCCGCCGTTCTTCAGGCGGACGAAGAAGCTGCAGATCTGTTGTTCCTGAGGTATGGCGTGGAGTACACGGATGAAGGCCGGTCGAAGGGAATGTTCGACGCCGACGTCGAGGTGTGGAAGCAACTTGTTCGGACAACGGACAACGGGCATCGTCAACAGGTGGTCGCGCGATTGATCAACTACCCGTGGAATCGCATCATCCGCACTTCTCTGCTGCACGACGCGAACATCTTCTTTGGCCCGACAGCGGTCCACAATGATGTGTTGTTCCACTGGCATACGATAACCAGCGCGCGCCGGATCGGTTATCTGGATGCAGAGGTCTGTGTGCATCGCAAGTTCGCAACTCGTGGTCAAGTTACCAATATCAGCGACGAGCGACGGCTTTCGGTCGTTGAAGCTCTGCGGGGCACCCATGAAAGGATCGCCTTTCTCGAGTCATACCCGAATGTGGAGCGGGAGTGGCAAGACTTCGCGTTGCACCTTCTGGACTGGGCGAAGAGCCGTATTCCGGACGGTCTCCAGGAGGAGTATCGCCAGCGGAGTGAGACGCTGATGACAGCGTTCTCATGACCGGTATGCGATAGATTGAACGATCCTTCGTCCACGTGGGGGCCCGGCCGACCGCCCGCGGTCACGGGTCCACTATCGTTGATCAAGCACCAGTGGTTCACGCGCCCCTCTCGGTGGGTCGCCGGGATAAGGAGAATTGCCCTCGATGTATGCGACATTATGTTTCGACCCATTGAAGTCCCTCTTAACGTGCGATTGTGTCGGGGCGCCGGCTGGCACCGCACTTACATACCGCCTGATGCGGCACTCGACCCAACTTGAGGTCGTGGAGGCCGTGAACTCTGCGTCGCACGTGTGGGATCTGGCTAGGACCAAGTCGGCGCGAGGCGATTTGCACGTCGTTGTTGACGCTGGGGACCTGACTACCGAGACCGAATGGCAGTTTGTGCCTCGTGAGTCGGAACGTGAAGAGTATGAAGCGTGGCTTGGGGAGGTGGGTGTGGAGGTCGGGATAGATCTGCCAGTTCCGACCGTGGCAAACCATCCGTACGAGACTGTTGCATACGTCAGATTCGCTCAAGGAACTTCCAGCAGCCGCGCTGAATACTCGCTCGGCGAGATAGCGAGGAAAACGGCCTCGGAAGTTTTTGCGCTCTCGATGGGGGACGGCGATCTGCATGGTGAGTTGCAATGTGTTGACCCTGAGCGGCTCACGGCTGACAGACCATTCATACTTGCGAGCGCACGTGCGACAGAAATTGAGCCCGGTAGCTGGGCTTTCGGCTCAGGGATTGCTTTCGACCACGGCACCATGCGGCGAGGAAGCGAGACGGCACGTGCGCTTCAGATCCGATCGGGGGCTGCACTGGAAGCCAAGCAAGCGTCCCGCTACGAGTCGTTGCAGAGTGGAGACTTCATTACCGCGGTATGGCATAGTGATGGCTCGATTGAGTTTCATACCGATTACGCAGGTACGTCGGCCTGGTATGAATACAAAAGTGAGCGCGTGCGAATTGTGGCGTCGAGCTTTCTCCTTGCGGCTTGGCTGGCGAAAGAGTGTGGTGAACGTCTGTCATTGGATCTCAAGGTCATAGATGCTGACTTCACTTCGTTGACGCAACCGTTCCAACAGCCACTTCTCGACGACTTGGAACTGGCCGGGTTCTCGTGTCTCCGGGCTGATCAGGTCTTGGTTTTGTCCGACACGGGAGGGGAATTGCGTGAACTGAGCCAGTTTGGACGCGACATTGTTCGTCCGGATAGCTTCACAATTTCGCGCTATAACGAACTCGTGGACGCTGCGGTGAAGGAGCTCGTGGATAACTGCGGGGCCATAGCCAGTGACCCGTCCATTTCTCACGTGCGTTGCGATATTTCGGGCGGCCTCGATTCGCGGCTGGTTCTCGCCGGCTTTTTGGCGGGCCCGAGTGCATCGGTCGCAAAGCTGTCGTTGTACACCGAGACTGCTGGACACTCGCCGTCGCCGAAAGATCAAGAAGTTGCGATGCTCGTGTCTGACGCGACAGGCATTCCATTTGACGATCAACCGGAAGTTTCGATTGGTCCGTGTACCGTTCGTCACATCGCGTATTCGCAGATCGTTGCAAATTTTGGCACATACTGGCATCGGACTCACGGGCATGCTCGCGAATGGGATCCAACGACTGTCTATGCAGGCGGAGCAGGTCTTGACAACATCGCGCGCGACTACACAACTTCGAGTTGGCAACTCGTTGCGCCTAAAGTAGCCAACCCGCAGGAGCTTAGCCTTGATCTTGCTCATCAGATGTTCAAGTGGAGGGGGCGGGCAAGCCTTAAGGCTGCGCCACGGGCTGGACTCGTGGCGATCGCGGAGCTTTGGGGTCAAATTCCCGGAGATCAATTAGACAAAGGATCGCATCTCTTCAACTTCTATCGGGCGCGCTTCCATGGCGGGGGTGCCAACCCGGCCATGCTGGGCGTGGGTCGCGTAGGGCCGGGACCGACTCGCTCGCTCCACCTGCTGCGACTAATGTCTGGTCGCGTCTTTTCTGTTCCGCGCGTCCAGCTCGAGATTCTTCATCGGTTGAATCCTTCTCTCGCAGCCGTCCCATATGGGGACGACAAGTACAACAAGGCGTACTCCGCAGTGTTCGGACTGTTGAGATCCGATCTCGCTCCGGACTCTACAAAGCTCTCGGGTGCTCGTGATCGTCGAAGTGCCGCACACCGCTGGGCGGCGTGCCCGGACTGTGAGGAACCGCGGGAAATGAGTAACGAGAAGGTCTCATTGATTGCTCTCGCGGAGCAGGCCTTGCGGGAACTGGGGAACGACCCGGTGCTCAATGAGCTGATGCTCCCGGCATTTCGATTCGCTAGGGACCACCTCGGGTCGACGTATGCGATGGATCACTCTTATGCCAAGACGTTCGTCAACAAGGTGCTGCAGCTTCACGCTATGTGGCGGCTCACACTCAATGAGGATGTGGGTGAGTCCATCGCCTCACCAATGCGGTGAGCATCGCGGCGCTAGGCCTCTGCGGAGTTGGTGCATAGAGGCGAGGCCGTGCGATAGAGGCGGTCCGGGGAGGTACTACGGATAGTGGTAATTCACCCTCATTTATCGTGCGTGAGCGTGAACGTTTCGGGCATACTCTCGCCGTCGTGTGGGGCCGGTCCACCAGCTTGTCGAGTGCTGCGCCTGATGGAATGGGGGTGCAGAGTCGCGAGCGCACACAGCCAAACAGCGGGTCCAGGAGCTCAGCATGGGTGGCTTGCCGCTGGTGTATCCCCGTGAGCTACTCGATGAAACTGATCAGCTTGCGCGACTGGCCCTTGAGCCTCCGAAGCGTTGCCTCGTCTTCGTCCGTCCATGTGGCTGCCTCTGCGGCCGCGATGAACCTCTTGAAGTCGTCGAGGGTTGCGACGCGCAGGTCGATCGCTCGCTCAGGGTGACCGATCTGCTCGTAGAAGCGTCGCGTCTTCTCTCGCACGTACAGGGAGAAACTGGGGATGCGCTGTCCGTATGAAGTGATCGCGAGATGCAAGTGGGACGTGAAAATGGCACGCAGGCCTGCCAGCCGGGGGAGGAAGTCTTCGAGCGTGCCATAACTCAGTCGCGGTGCAGACGGGGCTGCCGCCGAAATCTCGGAACGAGCCTTGCCGTTTCGAATGAGAACGACGTTCGAGGAGTTCACACGTGCATACTCGCCGATTGCGTCGACGATGTTGGTGAAATGCGGGTTGTCGTGTACATCGGCGAACGCGTTCGGATCGAACTGAAGCCCGAGCTTGCCGCTCTTACGTGTTCGGAACTTGAGCAGGTCGGGGGTGAGGAGAGCGAGGTCGGCCCCCAGAACAAGCTTCTTCTTCGTGACGCCCAGCTCTCGGAGGTGATCGTACGATTCTTGCTCACGGACTCCGATCCGCTCGGCGATCAGCGAGACGCCGAACGCAAGCGTTCTCGACCGTTCACGCGTCCACGGCCCTGCGCCGACGCTCGTGATGTAGACCGGCTTGTTCGAGAGCTGCCCGGCCATACCTGCTCGCGCCACGATCTCTAGGTATGACGCCCCTGGTTTCGCACCCGAGGTGTCACTCATGATCCCGCCGCCGCCGACCACGACGACATCGGCGAGATCGAATTTCCCGTCGTAATCGGGGGCGTATCGGGTCCCAAGCCATGCGCTGTTCGCTTCGCTGAGGCGCGGAACCGTGACGTCATAGCCTTTTCGCTGAAGATGCTTGGCAAGGATGGCGCCGACGAGGTCATCACCGAAGTTATGTGCTCGGTACGGTCCGACGATGAGCGCGCGTCTCTGGCCCGGCATGGCGGCATCAGTCTGCGCTGCGGTCTTAGGCCCCATCTCGTCCTTCGACCTCCGCCACGGTCGCGATGTCAGCAGTCGGGCGGCGAGTGAAGGGCGCTCAGCGTCGGTCGTCGGCATGTACCCGGCTTTCCATAAGAGATGCGTACACAACCTGCGCATCTGCGTCGTTGTCCAACCTGCCGAGCTCGGCGGCGCTGGCGTCAGAGAGGAGTGCGAACTGCTTACGCGCGCCCTCGTAGACATAGTCCACGATGTTGTTGACAGTGGACGCAGCATCGGCAGGGAGGTCGAGTTGGCGCAGAGCGCGCGTCATCTCCAGGTAGGAGAGGTAGTAGCCGCGGGCCGATCGCTCGGCGGTGAGGGTCGTGATGGTGGAGCCGGGGCGAATACGACGCGCATAGGCGTCGACGCGTTCATGCGCGGCGCGCGGCGCGTTGAGCAGCAGACGGAATGTGTAGGGGTTGTCTTGGTGGACGATTCCGGGGATGAAATGAAGCCCGGTCTCTCGAAGATATTGGGTGCGAGCCAGGTAGAGCCCGACGTGCGGTCGATAGTCTCTGCCACGTCGCATCGCGACCATGAGTTCGGCGCCGCTCTGCACATCGCGATAGGCGTGGCTGCGCTGATAGTACGTGGCGTAGCGCTGCCAGACCTTCTCATCGACATCGCCATCGCGGAAGGTGACGCAGTCGAACAAGAGAACATCGAGGTCGCCCTCGTCGGCGCGGTGAACCAGATCGCGCAGCACGTCGTGCGGCCAGTAGTCATCACTGTCGAGATAGATGATGTACCGACCCGTGGCATGGTCCACACCCGCGTTGCGGCCCACGGACTGGCCGCTGTTGGGCTGGTCGACAACGGTCAGGCGTGAATCTGCGTCTGCCAGCCGGTGGAGTATCTCCGACGACTCGTCGGTGGAACCGTCATTGATGCAGATGACCTCGACGTCGACACCCGACTGTGCCAAGACGCTCGTGACGCAGTCTTCGAGCCAGGGTGCCGAGTTGTAGACGGGGATCACGAACGTGACGTCAGGCTTCGGTGATCGTGTTGGCGTGGTGGCGTCCTCTGCCGCGCGAAGCGGCGGCGGAGGAGCGGCCGCTGCGCTCTTTCTCGTCGTAGACACGTTGTAGCTGCGGGGAGCTGCGGTCGGCCGCAGCAGGTCGCGCAGCCGCCGGGGCAGATAGGTGAGAGCACGCCCCACACGGAAGGAGGGGCCATCCATGACGCGCTTCAGCTCGCGTTGAGCACGGTCGCGCTCGCGGCGGAGAGCAGCAGCCTCACCGCTCGCGGTGGTTTCCCCATCCCGGCCGCCGTGGATGCTGCGTTCAGCGATGCGCACGAGCCAGACGGCGAGGAGCTGGGCGTCTTCGATCGATGGAGCGGGCGAGTACTCGGCAGGGAGGGTGCCCTCGATGAGACCGCGAAGGAGCGTGCCGATGTCGACGGTCGCTGCTTCGCGTGCGAACGCGCATGCTGACCGTGACAGTTGGGCATAACGCTCGGGGTCGTGAGCGACGAAGGCGATGGCGTCTGCGAGCTCGCCGGGATTGTCGGGGAGCGTTGTGACGACGCCCGCATTGCCCCGCACGGTGGTCAGCCATGGCAGGTCGTACATGACGACTGGGAGCCCCATGGCCTGCGCTTCGATGATCGTGAGCTGGTAGCCCTCGATCGCACTCGTGGAGACCATCAGGTGAGTCCTTGAGAGCGTGTGCACCAACTCGGGGGCGCTCTGCTCGCCGAGAAACTCGACGACGTCGCCCACCCCACGAACGGCGGCATCGCGGCGCAACTCCGTGCCGGTCAGGCTCTTCGAGTCGGGGCCGATGATCGTGAGTCGAAAGTCGATGCCGCGCCCACGCAACTCTGCTGCAGTTGCGATGAGGTCCTGGACCTGCTTTGTGCTGCGGTCCAACCGTCCCCACCACGCGAGCTCGATACGGCCTTTCGGAAGCTCGCGGGGAGATCCTGCCTCGAGCGCTGCCAGAGCGAGCGGCGAAACCGGATTGGGCAGGTACGCGACGCGTTCCACGCCCTGCAGCTTCCAGAATGTGACGTCGGTGGGCGACAGTGTGACCGTCCGGAGCAGGATTCTCATGTGCGTGGCGAGGAAGGAAACCCGACGGTTTCCATCGAACAGCGGGCGCAGGGCGAAGTTGTGGATCCAGCCGATCGTCGGAACGCCGGCCGCCAGAGCAGTGAGTGCGAACCAGGGCCAGTTGTCGTTGTAGAGGATGTGGTGGTCGATCACCATGTCGACGGCGTGGTCTCGGAGCACTGCCAGCCAGTCGTCGAGTCGCGCGACCTTGTTCGCCCCTCCCACCTGAGCGAACTCGACACCGGCAGGGAGTTCGACATCGCGCCCCGCGTTGCGGAGCACTGCGACGGTCACCCGGTATCCCTCTTCTATCAGATGGGTGGCATGCTCGAGAAGAACCGATTGGAGACCACCGGTTTCCAGATGCATCGTGACGAGCATCACGCTGTGCACGGGCTTCTCGGGCTGCGAAGGCTCATGGGTGAGGAGCGAGAGGGGTGTGAGTGCCTCGCCGCAGAACCCCGCGGCTGCATGTGCGGCGTCGAGCTCGCCGACTTTCGCCATGAGAAGGGACAGACACTCGCGCTGGAGGCTGCCGGACGTGTCTCGCATGCAGTAGCGCAAAACATTGCCGATGATGTGCAAGCGCGCGGACTCGTACGGCTTCGTCACGGCCTCGGGCTCAGGCAGGTGGCTGGCGATGGCCTGGACCTGAGACGCGATCCCCGTGATCGGGTCTACACCGCTGAGGAGGAACCGGAAGTGGTCGAGCCCGTCGATCGCGTGGCCGCTCGTTCCGCGACGGAAGTGGTAACGGTAGAGGCGCTCCGAAATCGACACGTACTTCGCCGCGTGAGCAAGTGCGAGGAAGGTGATCGGCAGATCGTTGGCGCGATAGTAGGTCGCGTCGTTCGGCATGCCGGTGTAGGCGGCGCGGAGTACGTTCGTGGCGAAGAGGTAGCGCCAGAGGTGGCCGTTGGCGACCTCACCCACTGGAAACAGGGTCTGGATGATCTCCGGCGCGTGTAGTTCGCGATGCTGTGGTTGCAGTGCGCGCTCGAAGCGAGCAGGGAACCCTGCCTCGGGGGCGACGATCTCAACCCCGAAGCCGACGACGTCAGCCCGAGCTGACTCTGCCTTCGTGAGGGCGTGCTTCGCGGCGTCGGGCGCCAGCTCATCGTCGCCGTCGAGGAACAGAACATATGGGGCGGCAGCCGCTTCTATGCCCGCGCGGCGAGCCTGAAAAGCTGACTTGTTCTGCGGCAGGCGGATCAGCCGGATGCGGGGGTCGTGGCCCCGGTATTGCTCAACGATCGATACCGTGCCGTCGGCGGAGGCATCATCGACGCACAGGACTTCGATCTCGTGCAGGGACTGCGCGAGACAGCTGTCGAGAGCGGCGGCGACATACTCCTCATCATCGAAAAGTGGCATCACAATCGATACGCGGGGAGTTACGGCCACTTTCACTGCCTCGAGATCGGTGCGGAGGAGCACGAGCGCGACCCGTCGCGCAGCCTCAACGCAAGGGAAGACATGAGCGGTATGACTATATCGGATCGTTTCGTGACGCTCTGTGAGGCAGCCGAGGCGCGAGTGGCCAAACAGCGGGTGTCGTGGAATCTGACGGTAGGATCGTCTACGGCCCCGCAGAAGGTGGGGATGTCGTGGGCGTTGCGCCGAGGGTAGAAGGGTGGCGGGTCATGGTCGACGCGCTGCCGCACCCCGTTTCGGACGGCATGTACCCGGTCGGCCAGCGGCCGCCACTGGGTTCGTACCTCGCAGAGGCGTGGCGTCGGCGCAGCTTCGCGTTCACTCTCGCCCGTTTCCGCCTGGTCGGTGGTCTTCTGAAGAACCGCCTCGGCGTTCTGTGGATCGTCCTCAAGCCGACGATGCTGGCTCTGCTGTACGGCGTGATCTTTCATTTCGTACTGTCGGGATCGGCACGCCCGCATGACTTCGTACAATTCCTCATCGTCGGAGTCTTCGTCTTCGAATTCTTTACGGGCTCGTTCAGTAACGGGTCGAAGGCGATCACGGGAAATGCCAAACTGGTGCAAAGCCTCGGCTTTCCGCGCGTCCTTCTCCCGGTGGCAGCCGTCGTAGAACAGGCGTTGCGCACGATCCCGGTCATCGTGTTGCTGTGTGTGCTGCTGTTGATCCTCGGTGAGACCCCCACCTGGTCGTGGCTGATGATCATCCCGATCATCGCGGTCATGGCGGTGTTCAACCTGGGCATTGCGCTGATCATGGCCCGCCTATCGGTCCATGCGCGTGATGTACAGCAACTGATCCCGATCATCACCCGTGTGTTGTTCTATGCGAGCGGCATCTTTTTCAACGTCGACGGTGCGCTCGCGCCGTATCCGACGATCCTGGCAGTTGCTCACCTCGTGCCGACTTACGAGTTCATCGCTCTGTCACGCGATGCATTGCTCCAAGCACACACGGCACCGCTGGCCGCCTGGGTCGGCGCCCCGATCTGGGCGCTGGTCGTGATCATCGCAGGGGTTGTCTTCTTCTGGCGTGCTGAGGCGAGGTACGGGCTCAGTGACTGATCTTGCCCTACCCGACGGGCGCACGTTGGCGAGCACGCATTTGCGCCGCCCGATGATCGTCGCCGACGACGCGCATGTCACGTATCGCGTGTTTGCTTCGGGCAAACGATTCAACGCACGCGATGATCTGGTCAGCTTGCGCGCGTTTCGTGGCGGACGTGGCCTGCGCGAGGTGCCGGCGCTCAGAGGTGTTTCATTCACCGCCGCGGAGGGCGAGACCATCGGCGTCGTCGGGCACAATGGGTCGGGCAAGTCGACGTTGTTCCGCGCGATGAGCGGACTCATTCCGACATCAGAAGGCAGCATCTGGGCGCGAGACCGCCCCGTGCTGCTCGGCGTCAACGCCGCACTTGTGCCCGAACTCTCCGGCGAGAACAACATCAAGCTCGGGCTGCTCGCGATGGGATTCACGCCCGAAGAGGCCGCAGCGCAGGTGGATGAGATCGCTGACTTCGCCGAACTCAATGAGTTCATCCACCACCCGATGCGCACGTACTCATCGGGCATGGGGGCGCGCCTGCGCTTCGCGATCGCTTCGGCCAAAGCGCATTCCATCCTCCTGATCGACGAGGCCCTCGCGGTCGGTGACAAGCGTTTCCGGCGGAAGAGCGAAGACCGCATCCGTGACCTGCGTGACACGGCCGGCCTCGTCATGATCGTCAGCCATTCGGCCGGTTCCCTCAAAGAGACGTGCGAGCGCGTGCTGTGGATCCACAAGGGGGAGTTGCGCGCGGACGGCCCGACGACCGATGTGCTGGCCGATTACGCCAAGTGGACGAAGAATCCTGCGAGCGTCGCTGTCGGTGCAGCGTCAGGAGCGAAGGGACCCCAGCGCGCAGCTGGAGCTCGAGCCAAGCCCGACAGCTCACTGCATGCACGGTCGCCGATCGCAGCGAACGAGGCGGACCTACCCGTCACGGCTGCCACGGCAGTTCTCGACGGCCGACAGGCGTCGATGGTGTACGGCGCACATGCCACTGATTCGAGCGCACGGCACGCGGCTCGGCGCGCGCGGCAACGTGCCGCGTCGCGGGGACGTCATCGTCGCCGGATTATGACGGTGATCGTCACCGGTGCGGCGACGGTGCTGGCAATCGCCACGGGCGCAGGCCTCGCGCTCGCCGCGAACATGTCGGCTTCGCCCGGTCCACGCTCAACGAGCGCTGTGGCTGCCGCAGCATCAGACACACCCACCCCCACGCTGCCGGTGATCAGTTCGTTCGAGGCCGGATCGAAGACGGTGGAGTGCGCGACGGACGACGCGAAAGCGAAGGTCAAGCTCAGCTGGAAGGTCGACAGCGCCGCGCTGGTGGCCGTCGTCGCCGGCTCCGTGACCACCGAGGAAGCCGAACTCACACCCAAGACGGTGCTGCCGACCGAAATGAAGGACCATGGGATGGCCTTCTCCTGTGACAAGAGCAAGCAGGCATACACGCTCGTCGCGGAGAACGCCGGGGGCGACCGGGTGAGTTCGGTGATCACCGTGACCCGAGCCGAGCCCACGGTGGCGCCCTCGGCTCCGCCGCAGCAGCAACAGACGATTCCGCAAGCGCCCCGCCCGGCGCCGGTGACGACCCCGACGCAGGAGAATTCCCCGACGCCGAGCAGCCCTGCGCCCGCGCCACAGCAGACGACGACAGCTCCGGACCCGGGAGAAACCGAGGGCACCGGTGGTGGCGATTCAGGAGATACCGGAGGCTCCGGCGACTCAGGGGGCACCGGAGACACCGGTGGCGCGGGTGACACTGGAGGAACCGGAGACACAGGCGGCTCAGGCGACACGGGTGCGGCTTCGGACCCTGATCCCAGCGCACCCGCGCAGGCCGGCGGCTGACAGCGGTAGGCGGACCCCCACGAGCGCTGAGGCGAGCGGATAGCGCGACCGAAATGGGATCGCTCTATTGCGCCCGCAGCCACTTCTTCGCGCGGTGGGCGAGGGGTCGTAGGCCGGGCATGCGCTTGAGCGCGCTGCGCCCCAGCGGGGCGGCTGAATGCCACAGGCGCGCGCCCAGCGCCGACTCGTGGGTCGCTCTGGTGCGCCGCGCGGTGGGGCGCGAGCGTTCGGCGAAGAAGATCATCAGGCTAAGGAGCTGCTTCGCGTCGTCGAGGGTGGGCTCGGGGGAGAACTCGGGCGGCAGGGTTCCCGTGACCACGCCTCGGTAGAGCTGACCGAAGTCGTACGAGAGCTCGCGCTGCGCAGCATCCACCGACGCTTTCGACAGGTGCAGATAGCGGGGGCCGTCGTCTAACATGTCGGCGATCTGCTGCGCGAGCGCCGGCGCATCGCCCTGCGCGACCGACACGACACCCTGGTTGTTCTGCACGAGGGTGAGCCAGGGGAGCTCATACATGAACACCGGCAGCCCCCGTGATTGGGCCTCGGCGATCGTGAGCTGATAGCCCTCGATGATGCTCGTCGACACGAACGCGTCGGCAGCATCGATCGCTGCGAGCAACTGTGCGCCGTGGCGCGGCCCGACCGCCTCGACCAGCCCACCCACACCGCGCCTGCGGGCGCGCGCGTTGAACTTCTTGGCGGTGAGTCCCTCCCAATCGGGGCCGATCACCGTGAGGTGGAAGTCGACGTGCAGCCGCTGAAGCTGCACACCGACTTCGATCAGTTCGGAGACCTGTTTGGTGTGCTGCTCAAGGCGCCCCCACCAGACGAGCTCGATACGCCCCTCGGGCGCCGACTTCGGTGCGGGACGAGACGACGGGTCGGTCAGCAGCGGCGACGGCGGATTCGGCACGTGTGCGACGTGGTCGACTCCGCGCAGCGTGAAATAGGCGACGTCGAGCGGCGAGAGCACGATCAGCTGCGCGAGCGTGTCGCTGCAGCGCTCGATCAGGGTGAGCCGGTCGTTGCCGTCGTAGACCGGGCGGCCCACGAAGTTGTGCAGCCACCCGACCGTCGCCGCGCCCTCGGCACGAGCGACAAGGGCGAACTCGGGCCAGGCGTCCATGTAGAGCACCTGATGGTCGATCACGACGTCGACGTCGTGCGCACGGCAGATCTCGGCCCACTGCGCGAGCTTGCCGGCACGATCGGCGGCGGTCAGCTCGACGAAGCCGGCGCCCTCGGGCAGCATGCCGGTGTCGCTACCGGTGCTGCGTGCGGCGATCGTCACCGTGAAGCCGGCCTCGTGCAGGTATCGCGCCTGCGAGGTGATCACGGCCGACACGCCGCCCGTGCGCAGCACCGACGTGGCCAGCAGCACGCTGCGCACGGGGCGATCGCCGATGCCCTGCCACCGGGTGTGGAACCGTAGCGTCGACAGCGTGGACGGGTAGAAGCGCGCGGCGGCGTGCACGATGTCTTGCGCGGGCGCCACCGTGTGCAGGTGCGCGAGCGCGGCGTCGAGCACCGCGGCATCGCTGTTCTCGATCAGCTGTGAGCAGACGTAGCCGATGATCGACAGGCGCATCGACGCGTATGTCTCGAGCAGCAGCGCCCGGTCGGGGTGGATGCGGGCCAGTTCGTCGACGGCGGGGTGGATGCTGTCGGCCGACGCGATCGCCGAGGTGTAGAACACGGCGCGCTCGACGCTGTCGACGCGGTGGCCGCTGCCGCCGCGCCCGAAGTGATAGCGGTACAGCTTGTCGGGGATCGACGCGTAACCGGTGGACAGCGCCGCGACGAGGAACATCAGCGGCAGGTCGTTGACCCGAGGGAGTGTCAGATCGGCCGGCAGCAGTGCATGCGCGTCGCGCAGCACCCTGGTGCTGAACAGGTAGCGCCACAGCTGACCCTGTGCCCTGGCGCCGATCGGGAACAGTCCCGAGAGCACGGCGGTGCCGGTGAGGGCGTCGTGCGGGGGCTGGAGCCGGCGCTCGTACGAGCCGCCGGTGCGCCCGTCTTTCTCGACGACCGTGACGCCGAAGCCGACCAGGTCGGCCCCGGTCTCGTCGGCCTTCGCGAGCGCGCGTTGCGCGGCCTCCCGCTCCAGCTCGTCGTCACCGTCGAGGAACAGCACGTGCTCGGCGGCGGCGGCCAGCATGCCGGTGCGGCGGGCCTGCATTGCGGTGCGGGTGTGCTCCTGGGTGATCACCCGGACCCGGGGGTCACGCTGGCGGAACCCGGCGACGATGGCGGCGGTGCCGTCGGTCGAGGCGTCGTCGACGCAGATCACCTCGATGGCGTCGAGCGACTGGCGCAGCGCGCTCTCGATCGCGGCCGCGACCGTCGCCTCGTCATTGAAGACCGGCATCACGATCGAGACGAGGGGCACAGGTGTCATCGGTAACGACTCTACCGGGGAGCACGAGCGGGCTCGGGTAAGACGGCGTCACCCCGCACAGGGGGCTCACAGATCGACGATAAACTCGAGCCCATGCGTCTTTCTGTCATCGGTTGTGGCTATCTGGGGGCCGTGCACGCCGCGGCAATGGCATCGATCGGCCACGACGTGGTCGGAATCGACGTCGACCAGGCCAAGGTCGACCGTCTCGCCCGCGGCGAAGCGCCGTTCTTCGAGCCGGGGCTGAACGAGATCCTCGCCGAGGGCGTCGCCTCGGGGCGGCTGACCTTCACCAGCGACATGGCCGCCGCCCGGGGCTCGGCCGTGCACTTCATCGGCGTGGGCACACCGCAGCAGCAGGGTGGCCACGGCGCCGACCTCACGTACGTCGATGCCGCCTTCGCCTCGCTCGCCCCCCACCTGCGCCCGGGCGACATCGTCGCCGGCAAGTCGACGGTTCCCGTCGGCACGGCCGCGCGCTTGGCCGAGGTCGTCGTGCCCACCGGGGCGACCCTGGTGTGGAACCCCGAGTTCCTCCGCGAGGGCTGGGCCGTGCAAGATACCGTGGCACCCGATCGTCTGGTCGCCGGCGTTCCCGCCGGTGCCGAGGGCGAGCGCGCCGCGCAGATCTTGCGCGAGGTGTACCACACCGCCGTCGCCAACGACACGCCGTTCATCGTCACCGACTACGCCACCGCCGAACTCGTCAAGGTCGCGGCGAACGCCTTCTTGGCCACGAAGATCTCGTTCATCAACGCGATGGCCGAGATCGCCGAGGTGACCGGGGCGGATGTCACCCAGCTGGCCGACGCCATCGGATACGACGCGCGCATCGGTCGCCGCTTTCTCGGTGCCGGCATCGGCTTCGGCGGCGGCTGCCTGCCGAAAGACATCCGTGCGTTCTCCGCACGTGCCGAAGAGCTCGGCCGCGGTGAGTCGGTCGCGTTCCTGCGCGAGGTCGACGCGATCAACCTGCGTCGCCGCGACCGTGCGATCGAGTTGACCGTCGAGGCACTGGGCGGCTCAGCGTTCGAGAAGCGTGTCGCCGTGCTGGGCGCGGCATTCAAGCCGCACAGTGACGATATCCGTGATTCGCCCGCCCTCGAGGTGGCCGCACGCCTGCGCGGACTCGGTGCCGACATCGTCGTGACCGACCCTGAAGCGCTCGAGAACGCCCGGCGCACGCACCCCCAGTTGCAGTACACCGAAGACCTCGATGAGGCGCTGCGCAGCGCCGACGCGGTCGTCGTCGTCACTGAATGGCCCGAGTACCGTTACGAGCTCGACCCGGCGCGCGCCGGCGAGCTGGTGAACGTGCGCGCGGTCGTCGACGGCCGCAACTGCCTCGATGCGCGCGCCTGGCGCGACGCCGGCTGGACCTACTACGGCATGGGGCGGCCGCGCGCCTGAGCGCGCCGCACTCAACCCTTGGGCACGGTGGTGGTCGCCGGCTCTCGGTCAGCGGCGACCGGTCGCACGATCACCGGTGCGCCCGAGGCCGGGATGCTCACGATGCCGTGCGACGGTTCGACCTTCGTGGTCGTGCCGTTCCATGCCACGACCACGACCGGGGCGGTCGCCGGCAGTTTCGCGGTCGCTCCCTTGCGGTCGGACGTCCACACCACAGAGACCCGGCTGTCATCGGAGCCGAACGACTGGACGACGATGCCGGATCCGGCATCGATGCTCTTGGCGACGGGGCGCCCGTTGAGCGAAGCGATCAGCAGTGCCTCGTCATAGCCGGACGGTTTCGGCGCGAGGGCCGCAGTGTTCGCACGCGGCGTGTACTCGTAGAGGCCGAAATTGCCCTCATGGTCGGCGGCGTTCGACGTCGTGTTCTTCAGGTCGTACCACATCGAACTCGCCGCGCCGCCTGCCAGCTCCGACGACTGGATCTCCCAGAGGAACTGGCCCTGGCTGGGCAGGGTGCGCCCGCCGGTCTTCGACGACGACCCCGTCTCGGTGATCCACACCGGCAGTGACGTGCCGTCGGCGTGCTTCGCGCTGACCTTGTGGGCGTCGGCGATGAGCTCGGCGACCGTCTCGGGCTTGCTGTTGGACTGGTACGGGTGAAAGCTCATCGCGTCGACGTACGACAGACCCCCCAGCGCCCACAGGCGATCGAACCACGACGACGGGTAGTTGGCGGTGGCACCGGCGATGAGGGTGATCTTCGAGTCCACGTCGCGCACATTCTTGCTCACGGCCTTCACGAGAGGCAGGTAGCAGTCGGCGCTCGTGCCGCAGGCGTTCTTGTTGAAGCGCTCCTGGTTGAACTCGTTGAAGATCTCGATCGAGCTGGGCTTGTAGTGCGAGGCGATGGCGCCGGCGTACCGGCCGTACGCTGCGATCTCGGTCGCGCCCGCCGGGACCTTGTCATTGCCGTAGATCGCGTTGCCGTAATCCACGATCGCGCTCAGCCGCACGCCGCTGAGCGCCGCGCGGGCGAACTCGGAGTCGTACCGCTCGTCCCACGTGTAGGTGCCGCGGGTCAGCTCGTTGAGCCGCCACAGCACGTCGCTGCGCACCGTACCGACTCCCAGCAGCGCGGCGTAACGCGACTGGCCTTGCGACCCCTCTTCTTTGATGTGGATGGTCGTGCCGAAGCGGGGATCGAGCGGGATGTCATAGGCCGGGGTGTCGACGACACCGATCGTCGTGGTCGCCGACGTGCCCGCGGCATCTTTCACGGAGACTGTGTACAAGCCCTGGGGCACCCCGATTAGAGGGATGGCAGTGAGAGATCCGGATGCCTTCACCGTGCCCTCGCCGGTGACGGTGCCGTCGGGGCGCGTCGCCGACCAGCGCACGGTACCCTTTGCGGCGGCGATCGCCAGCGTTGCGTACTGCGAGCTCATGATCAACGACGAGTTGTCGATGAGCGCCGTGTGCGACACCTTCTCGAACGAGCCGTTCTTGACGACATCGTCGCCCTGCGCGCTGGTCAGGGAGACGTCGTCGATGAGCACCCGGCGCGCCGGCGCGTTGAGCACGATCCGCAACTGCTGCGTCTTCGCCGTCGCGGTCACGGTGATCGTGCCGGTCACCTCCGTCCATCGGCTCACCGGAAGCGCCGGCGAGGCGACCTCGTTGTCATCGACCTTCGCGGTGACGGCACCGGCGGGCAGGGACTCGGTCAATGGCTGCATCTGCGCCGTGAAGGTGTAGGTGCCCGCGCTGACCGCCACGTCCGTCTTGAGTACGGTCACGCCGTGCGAGGGGATCGTCGGTGCATCGATCATGGCCGCCGTCGTACCGGTCGTGGCAGTGCCCACCGCGGGACCCGCCTCACCGACCGTGCGCACCCCGGCGACGTTCCAATCGGCGATCGCTCCCGCTGCAGCTGCGACACGGGTTGGCTGGCGCTGCGGTTCGGCAGCAGCCGTGGCTGTCGGGCTCATGCTGGGTGACGCCGTCGCAGTGGGCGTCTTGCTCGGTGTGGGCGTCACGGTGCAGCCGACCAGCATGGCGGCGGTAACACTGACGATCGCGAGCAGCCCGAAACCGCGATGGCGCATGAATAATCTCGCATTTCTCGTGAGGCGGAAGGGGGCGAACACCCACGCTAGCGTGCACTGCGGGCAGTCGTCGTGACGCACCGCAGATACGGAAGAGGATTCTCAGCTTGCGTCTCTTAGGATGGTGGCCATGCCCCCCGAGACCCGACGCGAGGCCCGCGAACGCGCGCGCGAAGACGATGATTCCGCATCGCTGCTGCCGGATCCCAGTGATCGGCGCTCTCGGCGGCGACTTCCCATCATCAGGATCATCCTGCTGGTGATCGTCCTCGTGATTCTTGCTGCGGCGGCATGGTTGGTCGTGCGCGTCCTCGGGGTGAAAGCGGATCTCGAGTCGGCCCAGGCGCAGCTGTCGGCCATCGAGAAAGGCCACGACATGACCACCGCGATCGAGAAGATGGGTGACGACGCGGGCAGAGCCGTGAACGTCGCCGGCGACCCATTATGGCGCGTGGCGGAGACGATTCCCGTGGCTGGCGACAACCTTCGTGCGACCCGTTTGGCGGCTGAGACACTCGATACGTTCGCCAACGACATCGCACTGCCCGTGCTCGATATGCAAGCGGATGGCAAGGGCAAGCTGCTGCAACGCGCACTGCCCGTGATCGAGGCTCAGTCCGGCGTGGTGTCGACGCTGCAGACCCAGTTGACCGAGTTGAGTGACTCGGGCCATCTCATCGGCGCGGTCGATGACGGTGTGACACAGGTGGTGGACGTGCTCGACGTGGCCGCCCCCGCGTTCTCGCTGCTGCCCGACATGCTCGGCGCGCACACACCCCAGAGCTACCTGCTCGTGTTCCAGAACAACGCCGAGTCACTGCCGCTGGGCGGCAGCTCTGCCTCTGAGACCCTGATCACCGCGGACAACGGTGCGCTGAAGATCGTCGACCAGGCCAGTAGTGCTGATTTCGACATCCATACCAAGCTGACCACAGTCGACATTCCGAAGTCCGCCACTGCGCTGTACGGTGCGACCTATGGGGTGCGCACCAACATGGCGGTGACACGGCCCGACTGGCCGAGCGCCGCCGAGCAGCTCATCGCCTTCTGGCAGCGCGACATCAACAAGAACCAGAAGATCAACGGGGCACTTTCGGTCGACCCGATCGCGATGGCGCGGATGTTGAAGGCGACCGGACCGATCCGAATCGGCGGCGTCGAACTGACCTCGAAGAATGCCGTCAAGGTGCTGCTGAGCGATTCGTACACCTGGTGGGATGCGTACACCAAGGAAGGCGCTGTGAAGTCGGATGCGTTTTTCGCAGCGGTCGCTGACGCCATGTTCACGAAGGTGGCCTCGGCTGACTTCGATCTGAAGGAGATGGTCACGGCGCTGAAAGACAGCGTCGACAAGGGCGACATCATGGCCTGGAGCGCCGACCCTGCGGCACAGAAGATCATCGCCGCGGGGCGTCTGTCGGGCGAGCTGCCCACCGACAACTCCACCACGACGACGATCGGCGTGTACTACCGAGATGTGTCGGCTTCGAAGATCGACTACTACCTGCACACCGCCGCGAAGGTCTCGCGCACGTGCACGGCACACTCCGAGACCATCACGGCGACGACCAAGCTTCATCTCGACATTTCGCAGGGGAAGGCCGACGCGCTGCCACGGTATGTGCAGAGCCACCTTCATGGAGCAGAGTTCTTCAGCAAGCAGGTGTACATCTATGCTCCTCCCGGAATGAAGGTCAAGAGCGTCAAGGTCGATGGCCGCGACGTCAAGCCCTTCAGACAGGGGAACGTCGACCTCGGCCGGGTCGTCGCCCCATTCCAGATGACTCTCAGGCCCGGCGAAACTGCCACCGTCACGGCAACGTTCACCGGCGCCAATACCGGTACGCCGCTCGAGGTGTGGTCCACTCCCATGATCAACAAGACGAAAACGGTCATGGACGACGGCTGTGCCCTAGGCTGACAGGAACCTGGCAATAGTCGTAGAATACCGCGGGGTGCATTCACAGGTGCCGTGATTCTGTCCAGGGGAGCGATAGTGGTGACGCAGGGGATGAGCACGGCCGCGGAACATCGCGCATCGATGATCAATCGCGTTCCCATCACACGGACACGTGATGTCGTTCCCTGGCCTCGCCGCTATGCGAACCGCCTGTTCTTCAGCGATGCAATCGTGCTCGGTGGCACCCTTGCGGCTTTCGCACTGGTTTTCTTGACAGACCCGGCGGGGGGGCTTGCCTGGCGTGGCGGCCTTCAAGTGCCGTACTGGGTTGCGCTGATCATCGTGTGGCTGCTGTGGCTTGTGATGCTGGACGTCGTCGACAGCCGGGACGAGCACCATGTCAGCCAGGGCGTCATGGAGTACCAACGTATTGTGCGTGCCTCACTCGGCATGTTCGCCGGAATCATCGCGGTCTGCTTCTTCTTCCGCATCGACTTCTCTCGTGCGCTCCTCTTGATCGCGATGCCGACCGCAACTGTGCTCCTCGTCTTCTCCCGCTGGCTGTGGCGCCAGTGGCTCCGTGCTCGTCAGCGCGAGGGCAGCTATGTGAATCATGTGGTCGTGCTCGGCGATGCGGCAAAGGTCACTCACATCGTTCGCACGATCCGGTCGACGTCGGGAACGGGCTATGTCATCGTCGGCGCCGTGACCAAGAACGGCGTCGCGCGAAAGGGTGAGAGCGACATCCCGGTCAAGGGAGCCTACGCCGACACCGAGCGCATCATGGCTGAGTTGGAGGCCGACACGCTGATCTTCGCAGGCTCGGATGACTTCGAGCCGAAGGCCCTGCAACGGCTCGGACGGACGATGGCCGATCATGACATCAACTGGGTCGTGGCCCCGGCCCTCACCGACGTCGCCGGGCCGCGTATCCACGCTCAACCGGTCGCCGGGCTCCCACTCATCCACGTGTCCTTCCCAGAACTCGAAGGAGCGCGGAGGGTGCTCAAGCGCGCCTTCGACATCGTGGCATCCATGCTGCTCATCATCTTCTGCCTGCCGATCATGCTCGGCGTGGCGGTTGCTGTGCGGCTTGAGTCGAAGGGCCCGATTCTCTACCGCCAGGAGCGCGTCGGTCGTCGCGGCGAGACCTTCGGCTTGATCAAATTCCGATCGATGGTCGCGGGTGCCGACGACCAGCTGTCCTCGCTGCTTGATCTGCAAGGCACGTCAGCGCGACCGCTGTTCAAAGTGACCAACGACCCACGCATTACGAAAGTCGGACGCGTCATCCGCCGTCACTCGCTCGACGAGCTGCCGCAGTTGTTCAACGTGCTGTGGGGCCAGATGAGTCTGGTAGGACCTCGCCCGCAGCGTGAGGGCGAGGTGGCTCTCTACGACGATGTGGCCCAGCGCCGCCTGTTCGTCAAGCCCGGCATGAGTGGTCTGTGGCAGGTCAGCGGACGGTCATCACTGGAATGGGACGACGCACTGCGCCTCGACCTGTACTACATCGAGAACTGGTCGTTCACGCAAGACATCCTCATCCTCTTCCGTACGGTGAAGGCGGTGCTGGCACCAGGCAAGTCCGCGCACTGAGTCAGCGCCGATTCCACGCGCGACTCGGATCCGAGAGTTGACCCGCACCGGTCAATCGGTCTCAGGCCTTGGCGGCTGCCATCTGCGCGACCTGCACTGTCACAATCTGACCGGTGAGATTCGAGGCGGCCACGTTCAGTGTCACACGCGCCACGTCCAGTGGGTCGAGCAGCGAGTCTGCAGGCTCTTGGCCGAATGCCGCTGTGCGCATCGGCGTGTGCGTGCGCTGCGGATTGATGCAATTGATGTGCACCCCCGATTCCGCCCATTCCTCGGCCAATGCCTGGGTGAGATTGACCACACCCGCCTTCGTCGCCGAGTACGTGCTGTAATTGGCGCGGCCGCGGGTATAAGAACTCGAGGTGAACAGCACCACCTGGCCGCCCGTCTCTTCAAGGTACGGGAACGCCTCGCGCGCCAGCATCGTGGGCGCGATCAGGTTGATGCTGATCGTCTCTTTGATGTCGCGCTTCTGCGTGGTCACGATCGGCGCGATCCGGAGCACTCCCGCGGTGAGGATCACAGCGTCGATCCTCCCGAACTCGTCGTGCGCGGCGCGCAGCGCCGCGCGCAGGGCTTTCGTCGACCTCACATCTGTTCCGGTCGTCGACCGGCTGAACTCGCGGACCCGGGCACCGGCGTCCTTCGCCAGGTTGACAATGCTCTGGCCGATGCCGTAGCTGCCACCGAAGACGACGACGACCTTGCCGCTGAGATCGGGAACGGATGTGGCGCTCTCGAGCGACAGGCTCTTCGACTGCATCTGGAAAATCTTGTCGGCTATGTGCACGTCGATGGGCTCGGTCACCTTCATGTTCTCGGCTGTGCCCGCTACAACGAAGATCGGCGTGTCAGGAAGGTAGGTGAACACCACGCCGCAGTCGTCGGTCGCCTTGAAGTCAGCGTCGTGCGCCGCGATCTCGTACGCGCGTCGGATCGTGCGCAGGCGGAACGCCTGGGGCGTCTGGCCGCGACGCAAGTACGACCGGTCGGGGATGTCGGCGATATGGCCTTCGTCGTCGACACGGATGATCGTATCCGCCGATGCGATGGCGGTGTCGACCGCGTCGTAGTGGTCGAGTGCTTCGACGCAGTCGCGAATGATGCGGTCGTCAATGAACGGACGCACGGCATCGTGGAACAGGACCTTCGTGTCATCGCCTTCGAGTGCGTCGATCGCGAGTTGTGTGGTGTCGTTGCGGGTGGCGCCGCCGGGGAGGATCTTCGTGAGTTTGGGGAAGCGCTCGGTGCCCAGCAGCGGCTCAAGCTGTTCGATCGCGCTCTTGTTCATCATGACGATGATCTCGTCGATGAGATCGCTGGCTTCCAGGGCTTCGAGCGTGTGCTCGACGATGGCCTTGCCGGCAATCTTGATGAGCTGCTTCGGAATGCCCAGACCGACTCTGACGCCGATGCCCCCGGCGAGGACGACGGCAACGGTGCGTGGGGTTGAAGGCATCCTCTGCTCCTGTTCTGCCCTGCTATGCAGGCGAGACGACGGTGTCATTGTAATAGCTGGGCGTTCTCATGCCCCTGTGCGCGCGCCCCGGCTCGGCACGTTCACGGCGTCCACGACGAGATGTGCGATCGCATCGGCGCACGGGGCCAGCGTCTCTTCGGCGAGCGGCGGGTGCTGTATCCAGTGGGCGGCGAAGGCCGCGGCATCCTGCGCCGTCGCCGGATTCTTCTCGATGGCTGTCAGCAGCTCTCGCAGGTCGCGGACGATGGGGCCGGGTAGATCCCGACGGAAATCGAGGTAGAAGTCCCGCGACGCAAGGTAGGCATCGAGATCAGGCGCGAGGAAGTAGCTGGGGACAGCGAGCTCTGCTGCTTCGAAGAGTGCCGACGAGTAGTCCGTGATGAACAGATCAGCGACCGCGAGCATCTCTTGGGTGGTGAAACCCGCTGCCACATCCACGTCGGGCCCGAAGTCGCCGGCCATCAGCGGGTGAAGTTTCACGACGGTGTGGATACCATGCGTCGCAAGAGCAGGGACAAGGGCGTTCACGTCCGTGGCCACGGTGCCGTCGAGACGGAATGTGGGCGCGAAGACGGCGACCTTCTTGCCGCGCAGATGCGGATGCACGGAGAACACGCGCTCGCGTGTCGCGGCGGTGCGAACATGATCGTGCAGCCGGTCGACCCGTGGCAACGGGGCGACGGCCACGCGATCGGGCGAGACGCCGAATGCGTCGGCGTAGGCGGAACGACAGGCCTCGCTGCTGGCCAGGACAAGGTCGTATCCTTGATGCATACGCATGGCTCGAGCCAGGCGGGCATCGCGTCCCTCCTCGCGGCCGATGATCGACAGACCGAACTTCTTGAACGCCCCGAGCGCATGCCAGATCTGCACCACCTCCAATCCGGGTCCATGACGCAGCAGGCTCGCGACCATCGCGTAGGTGTCGATGACAAGGACGCGGGATGTCGCCACGTGATAGAGCTGCACCAGCATGTGCAGGGCATAGCTGAGCTTGCCGATGATGCCGGGAGGCACCATGCGCACGAGCGTCACCACTCGAATCGACGGATCGGCGCGCGAAATCGCGGCTTCGAGGTCGCAGAAGTCGTCGGGGACGCTCGTGTGCTCCCGACTGATCATGACGACCTTGCGCCGCCGGGGGAGCAGTCGCAGGGGCGCGTAGGCGACGTTCAAGCCGATTCGAGCGGCGTGGGCGACGAGCACGCGTAGCCATATCTTGCCCGACGCGCGCGTCGGGACCGGGGTGCTCCCGCCCGGGGCCACGTCGCTCGGGCGCACGGAAAGGCGCGGGGTGAGGATGAGGTCGCGCACAATGCGCTCCGCGGAGTGGCCGTCGCACGCACCCATGAAGAATTCGAGGAAGTCTTCATTGCTCTTGTCGAATCGAGCCGTCGTGATCGCAGCCGGCAGGTCTGCCGAGTCTGTGACCACGGCGCCGGTCACGTAGCGTTCGAACGGGTAGTAGAAATCTCGGTCGGCGGTGTATTGCTCGAGGTCGGGACAGAAGAAAACGACGGGCCTGCGCAGCAACGCGAACTCGAAGATGCTCGACGAGTAGTCCGTGATCAAGACATCAGCAGCCATCAGCAACTGGGTGATCTCACGGTCGGTCGTGACATCGATGACGCCTTTGATGTCCGGCCGCGCTGCCGATAGAGACCGCACAAACGGGTGCATCTTGACCATCACAACCCAGCCATCACCCAGTTCGCGAACGAGGCGATCCCAGTCGATGCACTCGTAGTCGAAGGTGGCGGTGTGCTGGCCGTTGCCGCGGAACGTCGGCGCGTACAGTGCGATGCGCTTGCCGGCGGGGATGCCATGGCGTTCCCGAACGTCGTTCGCGGCTTTGGAGATGACGTCGTCATCGAAGAAGACATCGGTGCGGGGAACGCCGAGTGCACGCACCCGGGCGAGGTCGATTCCGAATGCCTCGGCGTAGTTCGATCGAATCGACTCGCTGCTCACCGTCGCGTCTGTGTAGTTGCGGTGTGCCCGGGTGGCAGACGTCGGGCCACCGGGCAGCCCCTCGCGGCTGTACCCCACCCGCTTGAATGCACCCGCCGCGTGCCACAACTGCACAAGGCGGGTCTCGGGCCGAATGGCGAACGAGTAGATGACCGGGTAATAGTCGTCGAGCACGATCGTCTGCGCGGTCGCGGCAAGCCACGGCAGCCGGATCATGTCGCGTACCGGCCGCGGCTCTTTGAGGCTCGCCTTGAAGAGCCCGACGATGTCGGCCTGCGGTGCCTGACGCTCGATCTCATCGCGTACGAACCGGAAGTTGCCGGTATAGCCGATTCGGGAGTCCGAGAGGAAGAGAACGCGGTCTTTTCGTACACGTAACACGCGGGTGAATAGCGCATACGCGATGCTGTACGGGCTGAAACGCAATCTGTGTGCGATGCGGCTCCGGCGCAGCAGGCTGCGGAGTCTTGACATCGAATCGTGACCTTCGCGTCGGGCGGGCAGGGAGTGCAAGCGATCCTACGACACGAGGATCGTCTTCTCGTGGGAGCACAGCCCGACTGTGCGGCTCTTGGACAGATCAACACCGCTCTTGGGCAGATCACAAGAACGCCCCGGTATCCTCGTGTGGTGCCCAAGACCACTCCCTCCGGACGCCATCGCGTCGGCCGCACCGGCCATCACGCGACCTCGGCGCCTCGTCGTCGTTGGCCGTGGATCACCGCTTCAGTCGTCGTCGGCGTCGTCGGCGTCTTCGCCGCGATCGTCGGCGTCTTCGCGATCCAGGCGATCACGGTCAAGAACGATCTGATGGGTGCGAAGTCGCAGATCTCATCGATCATGACCTACGTGAAGAACGGGCAGTCGGCCAAGATCACGGCGGCAGGCGACAAAATCACCGCACTGACCCGCAACGCGAAAGACACCGTTCAGGGTCCGCTGTGGGAGATCGCCGCGGGCATCCCTCTGGTCGGACAGAACGTCGATGCCGTGCGTAAGGCGACGGAGGCCACGAGCATCGTGGTCGAGGGGGCACTCCCCGCGGGCGTCAAAATGCTCAGCGCCCTGAAGATCGATGACATGTCGGTATCGGGGGGCGGTGTCGATCTTGCTCCGGTCGAAGAGGCCGCGAAGTCGCTGCCCGAGATCAAGCAGACCTTCGCCGAGGCGAAGGCGAAGCTCGACGGCGTGGACCGCGCCAAGATCCTCCCGGTCGTGGACACGGCGATCGGCTCTCTCTTCGACATCTTGGATGAGGCCGGGCCCGCGCTCGACCAAGTCGAGCACTACTTGCCCACGTTCCTCTCGGTCGCGGGGGCCGACGGCAAGCGCACCTACATGCTTGTCTTCCAGAACAACGCCGAAATCCGCGCTGCTGGTGGCCTCCCCGCGGCGACGGCGATCGTCAATGTCGATGACGGCCACATCAAGCTGCAGGAGCAGACGAGCACCTGGACGTTCCGACGCGATCTCCAGGTGATCTTCCCACCGGAGGAGACTCAGGCGCTGTATGAGGCTGATACCTTCAAAGGATTCGGTAACTTCACACGCACTCCGAACTTTCCGACGACGGCGGCTGCCTTCGACTCGTTGTGGAATATGACGACCGGGGGCCACCTCGATGGCGTGATCATGCTCGATCCCGTTGTGCTCTCGCATGTGCTCAAGGTCACGGGCCCGATCAAGACGGCCGACAACCGAACACTCGACTCTGGCAACGTCGTCGAGGCGCTGCTCTTCGACGCCTACTCGCGATACAAGGGCAACGCGAAGCAGGACGCCTTCTTCGCCAGTGTGGCCGCCCGGGTCTTCGAGAAGTTGTCGTCGGGTGACTGGGACGTCATGGATATGCTCGATCAGTTGCAGCTCTCCATCAAGGAAGATCGGCTCAAGGCATGGTTTGCCGACAAGTCTGAAGAAGCGATGTCGACCGAGCTCGGTATGGACGGCAAGATCACCACCGACAACAAGACCACCACGCAGGTGGGCATCTACCTGAATGACGCGGCATACAGCAAGCTGGAGTACTTCTTGAAGACGCGCGTCAACGTGACGTGTGACGTGGATGCTGGGACCATGACGACCTCGATCACCCTCGCCAACAGCGTCCCCAGCGAGGGGCTGGTCAACTATCAGCTCGGCATCCGCAACAAGCGGTACCAGATTCCCCGCCAGGACTTCGTGCTCGACGTGATGTACTTCGCGCCGCCGGGATCGAAGATCACCGGTTCGGATCCCGAGTACGGCGATGCTTGGGACGGCGCCCGCAGCGGCAGCGAAGACGGGCATGAGGGCAAGGTCATGCGCATCTTCGTCGGCCAGAACGAGACGCGCACGGTGTCATACACGAGCACGATCCCCGAGGGCGTGCGCGGTCCGGTGTCGGTCGACACCTCGCCGACTGTCACCACGACGCAGGTTTCGATTTCGAACACGTGCGACGGGGTTGTCAGCGCGAAGTGAGCACCACCAGGGAGAGCGGATTGGTTTATCAGCAACTGCTGAAGAAGGCTGCGTCGTTACCGCTGGCCAGGAGCATGCGCCGCCGTGCCGTTCAGGCGGTCCGATGGCTTGCGGGAGCATACGTGGGCTGGGCCCCCGGTCGCAAGCGTGGTGTCGTGTCGGTGGTCGTGCCGTTCTACAACGTGGAGAAATACCTCGACGACTGCCTCACCTCGCTGCGGCGCCAGACCTACCCGTGGCTCGAGCTGATCCTCGTCGACGACGGCTCGCCCGACGGATCTCTGCGTATCGCTGAGCGTCATGCGGCAGAGGACCGCCGCATCCGCATCATCCGCAAGGCAAACGGCGGCCTCAGCGACGCCCGCAATGTGGGCGCCGAGCACGCACGGGGCGAGTACCTGCTGTTCATCGACTCAGATGACACCGTTGCCCACACGACCGTGGCCGAGTCGGTGGCGAGCCTGCGGGCGTCGCACTCCGATTTCGCCGTCTTCGGTTATCAGCGGCTGCAGCAGTCTGGGACGGTGGCCGCCGCCGGCGAATGGATCCGCCGCGCGCACGCGAAGCCGCAGCGGCGCGTGTCGATCGAAGACAGACCCGATATCCAGGTCAATGCCGTCGCCTGGTCTAAGGTCTACCGTCGGAGCTTCTACTCGCAGAGTCGTCTGAGCTTCCCCGTGGGGCGGCTATACGAAGACCAGCCGGTGTCGAGCCGTGCTTACGCGATGGCCACGGCTTTCGACATCCTCCCTTCCGTCGGGGTCAACTGGCGTATCCGTGAGGACTCGTCATCCATCTCGCAGCAGCTGACCTCCGTCAGCAATCTGACCGAGCAGGTAGATGCGGGCCTCGATTCCGTGGCGATCATGGATTCGTTGGGCAAGCACACGGCCGCACGTGAACGTGCCGTGCAGGTTCTGAACATCAACTTGATGTTCTATGCCGATGCGCTGCTCGTGACCGACGAGGCGTTCTATGACGCTTTCCGTTCGTGTCTGGAGCGCCTCTGGGAGGCTTCGGATCCGGAGCATCGCGCGCGGATGCTGAACATGCGCACGAAGATCATGTGCGCGCTGATGATCGACTATTCGCGCAGCGACGTCTTGGAGTTCCTCGCCTCGCCGAACGCCGGCGTCAACTCCAACCCGGTGATCTGGATCGACGGCCGAGCCGTTCTCGACATGCCGATCCGCAAAGACCCCCGCTACGAGTTCGATCCGTCGATCTTCGTGCTCAGCGACGCCGAGATGGACTTCATCGGCGGTGTGAAGAGCCACAGGTTCGCTGACGGCCGCCTGTACATCGCGGGCTGGGCGTACATCGCGGGAGTGAGCCCGCGATCATCGGACCCCGCGCCTGAGGTCTGGCTGACGGTTGGCGATCGTCGCGTCCTGTTCGATGTGGAACGCGTCTATGACCCCGCCATCGACGAATACACGAAGAACAGGTACACGGATTACCGGCACGGAGGGTTCATCGCCGTAGTCGATGCACGCGAACTCCCGCGGACGGGGACGACGGTTGTGCACGTGCGCGTGCGCAGCGGAGCGTATGTGCGTGAGGGCGCGCTGTACCGACGCGGGCAGTCGGAGGGTGGCCGTACGGCTTGGACGAGCCTGGGCAGCGGGCGCTTCGCATATGCGTCGGCCGCGGGCGGGCGCTCTCTGACGGTGAGTGCCGACGGCGGACTGCGCATGGCGCGGCTGGAGGCCCTGCGCGCCGCAGCCGCCGGTGATCTGACGGATGTCGCCGTGGACGGGGATGAGTTGGTCCTCACTGTCGCCGTACCCGATGCGCGATCCACCTCGATCCGGCTGGAGGGACCGCAGGCGATCGCCCTGCCCGTGTCGGTGGAGACGACGGAGACGACCGTGTGCGCCCGCTTCGACCTGACAGCCCCGGCCTGGGGCGACGAGGCGACTCCTCTCCCATCCGGTCGCTACTACCCGCGGCTGGTGCGCGACGGCGTCCCGGACTCTGGCGACCTGTGGCCAAAGGGCGAAGCCGTTGCCTCTGCGCCGTTCGACCAGACGACGAGGTTCCACCGCGTACGTGTCCGTATTCGCCAGGAGGGGCCTCGGTCGTGGCCCTCGGTCGAACTGAGCGCTCCGCTCACGCCGGACGAGCGTGGCGCCCGCAACCAGCAGCGGCTTCGCGATGAGGCCGCCGTGCTGCGTGCGGACGATGAAGCCTTCTTCGTTCGCAGTCTTTACGGTGAGGTGGCCAATTGCAACCCGAAGGGGCTCCAAGAGGCGCTGGTGCGAACAGCAGTCGACATTCCGGTGTATTGGTCGGTGGTCGACCACTCAGTACCCATCCCGCCCGGCGGCACGCGGGTGATCGAGAAATCGGCCGAGTGGCATCGGCTGTTCCGCACGAGTCGCTATCTGATGGTCAACGTCCACCAACTCGCCTGGTATCGCAAGACCGACCCGGAGCAGGTGATCATCGAGACCTTCCATGGCTACCCGTACAAGCTCATGGGTCATGCGTGGTGGACACACGCGTCATTCCCGCCCGCGCAGATCGCGTCGTTCGACGAGCGTGCCCGCGACTGGACGTACGTGATCTCACCTGCGACGTATGCGACCGAGCTGCTCGATGAGGCGTTCGTACACCCTGCGGACTCGTCGGCACGGTTCTTGGAGATCGGATACCCGCGTAACGACGTGCTCATGCGTCCCGCTGAAGCCGCCCCCATCCGCGAGCGGGTGCGCAGCCAGTTGGGGATCAGAGACGGCGACATCGCGGTTCTGTACGCGCCGACGTTCCGGGACTACCTGTCGGCCGACGACATGACGGCGGAGTATGTGGAGTTCCTCGAGATCGACAGGCTGCTGGAGGGGCTGGGGGAGGGGTACCGGCTTCTCATGCGGGGGCATCCGTTCAATGTGCGCGGCGGTAAGAGCATCGAATTCGACGAGCGTGTGATCGACGTCAGCGCGTACCCCGATGTGAACGACCTCATCATCGCCTCTGACGTCGCGATTCTGGACTATTCGTCGCTGAGGTTCGATTACGCGTTGACCGATAAGCCGATGGTCTTCTTCGTACCCGACGCAGAGGAGTACCACCGGAACCGCCCCGGACTTCTCCCGTACGAGCAGACCGCCCCCGGACCGCACATCGTCGACACGGACGCCATGATCACCACGCTTCGCGATGTCTCGGCGCTGCAGGTGGACTACGCGCAGGCCCGGCAGCACTTCCGCGAACAGTATGTCGACCTCGACGACGGTCACGCCGGCGAGCGGCTGCTCGTCGAGCTGGGGATGGTGCGCGTTGCCGACACCGGCGTGTCTGACGACACAACCGAAGACGATGCAGCCGATCGAGAGAGTGAGTGATGTCGAGGATTCTCATCCGGGCGGGCAAGGAGCCATGGGTTCCGATCACTCCCGAGACGACGCTGGCCGGCAATGTCCTGGGTACGAACTCTGGCAACGCCGTGTTCAGTACCGCGGTGTTCAGCGCACTGGCCGCCGACGGGGTCACGCTCGAGGCCGACTACTTCCAGGTTGAGCGCATCAGGTCGGCACCGCATATCGCCGGCTTGCTTGACGATCGCTACGACCGGTTTGTCCTTCCGTTCGCCAACGCCTTCCGTCCGCCGTTCCTTCCATACCTGGCACGCTGGACCAAAGTCATCCGGTCGCTGACCAAGCCGGTGACCATCGCCGGCATCGGGGGTCAGTTCGAAGCTGGCACGTCGGATGCGATCTCGCCGAAGGTTGCCGACGCAACCGACGAGTTCATGAGGGCGGTCCTGGACCGCGCGCCGTCCGTCGGCGTGCGCGGCGAGCGGACCGCGGAGTTCCTCAAAGCGCTTGGATATGGCGACGAGCACGTCCGCGTCATCGGATGCCCTTCGATGTACCGCGCCGACCGTGCGGTATCGGTGCGCAAACGCACACCCACCCTCGAGCCCGGCGCGCGTGTTGCGCTGTCGGCGACGCCGCGCATGAAGGAACGCGGAGATGCGGTGCCGAACATGGCGCGAATCATCGCCGAGGCCACGGAGATGTACCCAGACTCGTTCTATGTGCCGCAGGACAACCAAGACCTTGCAATGCTGCTCTGGGGGGCAGCTCCGGGCGGGCCACGGTACGACGGCTTCCCCGTGACCGCTGAGCATCCGCTGATCAGCCTGAACCGCACGAGGTTCTACGTCGACCCGCGGCCGTGGTTCGATGACCTGAGCGGTGTCGACTTCCTCGTCGGGAGCCGCATCCACGGCGCCATCGCAGCTCTTGTCGCCGGAACGCCCGCCTGCGTGCTCGCCTTCGACTCGCGCACGCAGGAACTGAGTGAGTATCATGCCATTCCTCACAGGCTGCTGCCCGAGCTGTCGCGCAACATCTCGATCGCAGACTTGTATGACGAGTTTGATGAGGGGCGGTTCATGCGGGTGCAGGCGGAGAATCGCGTCCGCTACATCGACTTCCTTGATGAGCATGGGATCACGCACATCCTCGACGACGATGTCGCGACGGATGCCTATCGTGCGAAGATGAGCACTGCGCGCCTGGCAGAGCCGGTCGACGCGCGGTTCGTGCTGGACACGAGCCCGACGGAACGTGAACGACTGGCCTGGCTGCGATCCGGCCTGGGCGATTCGGCCGCGCAGCAGGAACTACAATCCAAGATTCCCTCATGGGTCGCGACGGCCAAGAGCCCAGCCCCGGCTGCGAGACGGCCGTCGGCGCCCGCTACTCCGGCAGCGGGGGCTCCGGCCAAACGGCAGAATCGGTCGTTCGCCCGGCGACTCAGGAGCGCTGCTCGAGCCCTGTTGGGCTGAAGTACCTCCGGCGTGGGTGCACGTCGACACGTGGCTTCGGCTCGCGAGTCGATGGTCGACCGACCCTGCACGGCCGGGGAATGAACATATGGGGAGGACGGACGCATGAGCCAGGAGACGACGACGCACACAGGTGCGCGGATGAAACGCCGCGACTACAACCCAGGTCCGCGCGTGGGCATCACGTTTTCGACGTTCGATCTGCTCCATGCCGGGCACATCATGATGCTCGCCGAGGCGAAGCGGCAGTGTGACTACCTCATCTGTGGTTTGCAGATGGACCCGACGCTCGATCGCCCCGACAAGAACGCACCCACGCAGACCGTGGTCGAGCGGTATATCCAGCTGCACGGCTGCACGTACGTCGACGAGATCGTCCCCTACTCGACCGAACAGGATCTCGAAGACATCCTGCGGTCGTTCAAGCTCGACGTGCGCATTGTGGGCGATGAGTACCGTGACCGCGACTTCACAGGGAGGGCGTATTGCGAGGAGCGGGGGATCGAGCTCTACTTCAACGCACGCGATCATCGCTTCTCCAGCTCCGGCCTACGGAGGATCGTCGCCGCCAAAGAGGCGGAGCGTTTGGCGCGCTGAACAGGTGGCGTGATCCGGGCGGGCCGGGCCGAACCAGGTGCGTGATTTGTGCATGACGCGCGTCACTCCACGGGCAACCCCGGATCGTCGCGCGCCACGGTCTCCATGCGCTCGCGCCACGAGCGTGACTGACCGGCCCGCACGAGGCAGACGACGAGCAGCAGCAGGCCCGCCCCGAACAGCGTGAAGCTCTCGAACAGCGAGTTGATCACGAGTGTGACGAGGATCAGCGGTGTCCACGCGTAGACGATCGACCGGCGCTCGCCGGCGACCAGCCACGAGCGGATGACGGCGATGCCGACCATCGCGACGAACAGGAACGCGCCGACCCAACCGACCTGCAGCACGAGGTCGGCGTAGGCGTTGAGGCCTGTCGTGTAGTCCTTGTCGAGCGCGTAGTTGATCGTGATGAACGGATATTGCTCGTCGGGCCACGGACCGAACCAGCCGAAACCCTGGATCGGGTAGAAGCGCACGAAGATCGACATCATGCGCCAGAGGTTTGCACGAATCGAGAAGTCTTCGCCGGCCGCGGCGATGATCTGATGGCGGAACAGATAGGCGACGGCGAGCCCGACGACGACGACCGCCCCCAGGCTCCACTGGAAGGTGTTGCGGTTGTGCGGCTGCATCCGTCGCACGATCGCCAGAATGGCCGTGGCGATGCCCACGCACGCTGCCAGCACCAGAACGGTGGGGGAGCGCGACAGCGCCGCCAGCAGGCCGCCCACAGCCACGGAGTAGACCGCGATGCCCGGGCGCACCGACGCCGTGCGCCACTCGACCACGAAGGTGATGAGGGCCAGCACGGCGACGAAGCCGAGCATGTTGCGTGAGCCGAAGATGCCCTCGATCGGCCCGAGGTCGATGATGTTGCCGTCGATGCCGAGCAGGTGCAGGGGTTCGGGGAGAAGGATGCCGATGACGACCTCGAGCGCGAGCGAGACCGACAGCAGCCAGCGCATGACATCTCCCAGCGCCCGCGCCGTCTGCAGCGTGTCGCGCACGTGCCCGACCACGAGGGCGAGGAACGCGATGCCGACGAACGAGATCCAGCCGTAGACGGTGTCGGAGGGGGAGTAGCTCCAGAACACGCTGATGCCCAGCCAGATCGTGAACACGATCAGGGTGATCGGCACCAGACGCAGAAACGAGAGTTCTCGGCGCCGGGCCACCAGCATCCCGAGTCCGATGACGCACAGGCCCGCGATCACGGTGACATAGGTGATCTGCCCGGCCATCCACTGCACGGCGTGCGATGAGAAGACCGCGCCGAACGTGACGAGCGTGAACGCCCGTGCCATGCCGGCCGAGCGCAGCAGCTCGGGCAGCCAGCGCAGCTGTGGAGGAACCCTCACCGGTGCGACCTGTTGTCGAGGTGGGCGTCGCCGGCGTCGGGCACGAGCTCGCCGCGCTCGATGGCCACGCGCTGCTCGATGCGGCCCATGCCGACGTGCGGCGACTGCTTGATCTTGAACGCGAGCATGACCACGAACATCCAACCCCACAGCAGCAGCGGCTCGGATTCGGCCAGCCCCTGCACGAGCAGCAGCGCACCGACCAGGGTCGGCAGAAGTGTGATCGCCGAGTACGGGCGGTCGTCGCGCAGATCCCACCGTGGACGATCGACGGCGAAGAACCACGCCCGCCAGATATATGCCAGATACAGCATGCCGAACAGAACCACTCCGACGATGCCCAGCTGCATGGAGATGTCGATCCACATGTTGTGCGCCTGCATGACGGTCTGGCCGTGGTCGATGATCCAGCCGTCGAAGTGCGGGTCGGTGGGGATCCATGGGGTCGCGAAACCGTTGCCGATGACGGGATGCTGCGCGGTGCGTGCGAGCACGGCCTGCCAGATCGTCTCGCGGCCGGTGAGGTCGGACGAGCGGCCGAGCGCGCTGAAGATGCGGTCACGCAGCAGCCAGACCGACAAAGCGCCGCCCAGGCCCACCACGGCGAACACGACGTACCACTTCGTGCGGGCGCCCGGTCGCCGGGCGGTGCGCATGAGCAGGACGGTGGCCAGCACGACGGCGACGCCGACGGTGGCGAGGTAGATCGTGGCCGACGATGCGCGATACATGAGGAAGACGGCGACGACGATCCAGATGATGAGGAACGTGCGTCGCGGGGCGCGCGACGCGAGCCGGATCGCGAAGACGATGATCGCCAGGAGGCACACGGCCGCGAGCGGATTCGCGCTGCCGTAGATGCCCTGGATGCGCCCGTCGTTGAACAGGTTTCCGCGGCACCAGTAGACGATCGGATCGGCGGCGGGCGAGTCGGGGATGACGAAGCCCGGCAGCACCGGCCGGCGGATGAAGGCGGCCACGACGAACTCGAAGAGCAGCGAGAGCCCGAGGCACCACTTGAGCGCCGACGCGATGGCCCGCACCAGTTCGCGCCAGGTGAGCACGGCGGCCACGAACAGTCCCTGCAGGGCCGTGATCAGCATCAGCACCCAGGTGAGGGCCGAGGTGCCCGGCCACTGCGACCATGCGATCGACAGCCCTGCCCAGACCGCGTAGGCGACGGGGAACCAGGGCAGGCGGCGCCACTGCACGGGCGGGCGCACGACGAACCACAGGATCACCGAGACCACTCCGGTGGCGACGGTGAGCACGCCGGTGGCGACCGAGCCGATGGCGTTGATCCAGGCGACGCCCGACAGAGCGAGGAAGAGGATGAAGATGCACCACGCGCGCAGCAGCAGATGCGCCGTCTTCTCGCGGACGGGTGCCGCAGGAAAGGCGGCGACAGGATGCTTCGAGCGGACGGCCATGGTGGGATTCAGAGTACCGTGCCGGCCTCTGTGCGACCGGGCGCGAGGGTCGCCCGATATTCCGCCGGGGCGATTCGTTATCGGACGGCGACACGCCGTCGGCGCGTCGTGAAGGTTCAACCCGAAGATGAGCCTTTAATATCTGCGACTTGACCATCTCGAATCACACAGGTGTAATTATCTGCAAGCGCGTTTCGCGTGGGGGGAAAGCAGGTAGGAGAACGAGATGACGGGCGCACAGTACCGCTCAGGCGTTCCCGCAGATTGGTTCGTCGATCCGGTAGACCTCGGTGTGCCGGGTGTGCGGCAACCGGTCGAAGAGGACAATCCGCTCGCATGGCAGGCTGACGCCCTGTGCGCGCAGACCGATCCGGAGGCGTTCTTTCCGGAGAAAGGCGGCTCGACACGCGATGCCAAGCGCATCTGCACGTCGTGCGAAGTCCGGGCTCAGTGCCTGGAGTACGCGTTGCAGAACGATGAGCGCTTCGGCATCTGGGGCGGGCTCAGCGAGCGCGAGCGCCGCCGCCTCAAGCGGCAGGCGAGCTGAACCGGCTTCCGGCCCCTCGTCTCGCTTCGCTCGCTCAGTGAGCTGAGTCAGCGGCGAGTCGGGGCCGGAAACCGTAGGCGCCCGGCCTAGGCTTGCCAGGTCATGCCCGCCCGAGTCCACGCCCTTCTCGTCGTGCGCCCCGACGCGCACGTGCCCGCCGCACACCGGCTGGAGCGGACGCTGGCCGCGCTCGCCGCGCAGACGCAGCCGATCTCGGCGTTGACCATCGTGCTGTGCGGCGACGACCCCGATGCGGCCGCGTTCGCCGCGGCATCCCACGCCCACGCGGTCATCGATGCACCGCACACCACGAGCTTCGCCGAGGCGCTGGCGCTGGCCGCGCGCGACCTGCAGGGTGATGCGGTCTGGCTGCTCGCGCAAGACACCGTGCCCGAACCCGACGCGCTCGCGCAGCTGAGCGACGCGCTCGAGATCGCGCCCTCGGTCGGCGTGGTCGCGCCCAAGCTGGTGCGCTGGGACGAACGTGAGCGCATCGTGTCGCTCGGCGTGACGATGACCCGGCTCGGTCGCACCATCGGGCTGGCCGACGACGAGTTCGACCAGGGGCAGCACGACGCGACCGAAGACGTGCTCGGTGTCGACGTGCGGGCCGCGCTCGTGCGCACCGAGGCATGGAACGCCGTGCAGGGCGTCGACCCGGCGCTGGCCGGTGTCGATGAGGGCCTCGACCTCGGCGTGCGCGTCCGCCTGGCCGGCGGCCGCGCGATCGTCGTGCCGTCGGCGCGGGTCGCGGTCTACGGCGACGGGGTCGCGGGGCTTGCGGGACTTCCGCCCGAGCGCAGCATCCACCGCACCTATGCCACCCGCCGCGCGCAGTTGCACCGCCGCCTCGCCTACGCGCAGGTATGGGCGGCGCCGCTGCTGTGGCTGTCGCTCATTCCCGTGGCGCTGTGGCGTGCGGCCGTGCAACTGGTCGCGAAGACGCCCGGGCGCATTCTGCCCGAGTGGGGCGCGACCGGCGTGAGTATCGTGCGGCTGGGCGCGCTCATACGGGCGCGCGGGCGCATCCGCCGCGCGCACACCGTGCCATGGAGCCAGCTGGCACCGCTGCGCATGACCCGCGACAAGCTGCGGCACTCGCTGCACCCCGATCAAGACGTGCGCGAGGCCCTGTCGCAGCGCGGCGAGCTGCGCTTCTTCACCGGCGGCGGCGCGTGGGCGGTGCTCGGCGCGATCGTGGTGTCGATCGTCATGTTCCCGTCGCTGCTGGTCTGGCCCGCACTCGGCGGGGGAGCTCTCGCCCCGCTGCGCTCGACCGTGGCGCGTCTCTGGTCAGACGCCGCCTTCGGCCGGTGGCCGACAGGACTCGGCGAGGTGGGACCGGCCGACCCCTTCTCGGCCGTGATCGCGGTGCTCGGCAGCCTGTGGCCCGGCGACCCGTCGCGTGCTCTCGTGCTGCTCTGGGTCTTCGCCCTGCCGCTCGCGGTGCTGGGCGGCTGGTTCGCCGCCACCCGCGTCACCGATCGCCCCGTGCTGCGCATCACGGGAGCCGTCGCGTGGGCACTCGCTCCCACATTCCTCACCGCGCTCGTGCAGGGACGCCCGGCCGCGGTGCTGGTGCACCTGCTGCTGCCCTGGCTGTTCTACGCCGGCGCGGTCGCGCATCGCTCGTGGGGGGCGGCGGGTGCGGCATCCCTCCTGTTCGCCGCCGTCGTCGCGTGCGCGCCCTCGCTCGCTCCGGCGCTCGTGGTGATCTGGCTCGTTCTGCTCATCGTGCTCTCGACCGTGCATCGCGGGCGCGGCGCCGCCCGAGTCGCCTGGACTATCGTGCCGGCGCTCGTGATGGCCGCGCCGGTCGTCTTCCGGCAGCTGGCCGAGGGCAACCTGTGGGCGCTGCTGGCAGACCCGGGCATCGTGTGGGCGGGCCCTCAGGTGGGGGCGGATGCCGCGGGCCGCGCCCTGCTCGCGGCGGGCTCGCCGACGACCGACCCGGGCGGCTGGGCCGCGCTGCTGCAGTCGGGCGCCTTCGGCCCGTGGGCGGCGACGGTGCCGGCCGCGTGGCTGCTCGTGCTGCTGGCCCCGCTCGGCGTGGTCGCCGTGCTGGCACTGTTCACCCGGCGCTGGGTCGCCGGCACCGTGCTCGTGCTCATCGCGCTCGCGGGGCTCGGCACTGCGTTCGCGGCGGTGGGCATCGCCGTGTCGGTCACCGATGCCGACGCCGTCGCGATCTGGCCGGGCAGCGCGCTGAGCCTCGTCTGGGCGGGAGTGGTCGGCGCCGCGCTCGTCACGCTCGACACCGGCTTCGCCCCGCAGGCATCTCCCGACGCCGATCGGGCCCTGACGGCCGGGCGCACGCGCGCCCTGGGAGCCGCCGTCGTCATGCTCGCCCTCGTGGTGTTCGCGCTGCCGTCGCTGTCGGCGCAGCTGCGCGGCACGACGACGATCGCCGAGGGACCGACCTCGACCCTGCCCGCCTACGTCGCGGCCGTCGGCCGCGGCGACGCGAACACCGGCACCGTCGTGCTGCAGCCGCTCGCCGACGGTGCGGTGTCGGCACAGGTGGTGTGGGGCGAGAGCGAGACGATCGGCGGGGCGTCCACCGTGCTGGCCACCCGTATGGCGGCGACGCCTGCCGACACGAAGATCGCGGAGCTCGCCGCCGACCTCGTCACCCCGACCTCGACCGATGTCGTCGACCGGCTGCGGGCGGACGGCATCCGCTTCGTGCTGCTGCGCACCGCCACCGATGAGACCGCTCGCGAGCTCGTGCTCACCGCCGGGACGGCGTTGGATGCGCGAGACGGCTTGGACGCCGTCGGCACCACATCGAAGGGGTCGCTGTGGCGCGTGACGGGGGATGTCGCGCCGGGCGCCGCCGCGCCCGCGTCGGCTGCTCCGCTGCGCGGCGGTATTGCGCTGGCGCAACTGATCGCCGTCGCCGTGGCGCTGCTGCTGGCGGTGCCGACGGCGGCGTCACGCCGACGGGCACGGTCGACGCCGCGTGTCGTGGGGCGCCGTGCGCCCCGGCGCGTGCCCCGGGCCGTCGTCGGCGACGAGGCGGCGGAAGGAGAGCTGCCATGACGCGCGTCGGAATGACCGCCCGCCTCATCGCGGGTGCCGTGATCGCCGCGGGCGCCGGTGTGGTCGTGGCCGGGGGCATCGCCTTCGATTGGATGCCGCGCGACGTGGCGCCCGTGTCGCAGAAGGTCGCGCCGATCGCCGCGGATTCGGTGCTCACCTGCGCCGGCCCGCTTCTGGCGATCGGACGCAACGCCACCGAGGCCTCGTCGATCACCGTCGCCGGAACGCAATCGCTGGTGAGCACCGGCGACGGCATGAAGAAGAGCACGCTGAAGGCGCCCGATGTCTCCGGCGACGGCGGGCCGCTGCGCCTGATCACCTCGGCGAGCGGCCGGAACACGCCGCAGGCGGCGGCCGCGGCATCCACCGCCATCAAGGCCGACGATCTCGGCGGCTTCGTCGCCAGCCCCTGCGGGCCCGCTCTGATGGACTCGTGGCTGGTCGCCGGCTGGACGACCACGGGCGCCGCCGATCTCATCACGATCGCCAACCCCGGCGAGGTGCCGGCCACCGTCGACCTGACGCTCTACGGCAAGGGCGGCGAGACGCAGCCGGCCGGCGGCAACGACGTCGTCGTGGCGGCTGGAAGCGAGCGGGTCATCCCGCTCGCGGGGCTCGGTGTGGGCGAGGACGCCCCCGTGGTCCGTGTGACCGCCACCGGTGCGCCGGTGCGGGCCATGCTGCAGTCGAGCAACAGCGTCGCGCTCGACGTGACCGGTGTCGACCAGACGACCGCGCTGGCGTCGGCCGCGAAACGCCAGGTGATCACCGGCGTGCACGTCACCACCGAGCAGCAAGACAACCCGCTGACCGTCGTGCGCCTGCTCGCCCCCGACACCGACACCACCGCGCAGGTCACCGTCATCGGCGAGCACGGCACCACCGGCCCGGGGCAGGAGGTCGACCTCACCGGAGGCACACCCGCCGAGCTGCAGCTGCCGCTCGCCGTCGGGTCGTATGCCGTGGTCGTGACGGCCGACACGCCGGTGGTCGCCGCCGTGTGGCAGGCCACCGGCATCAGCGGGGGAGACGACTTCACCTGGGCGGAACCGGCCGAGACGCTCGAGGCGGGCGGCGACGGCGCCCTCGTCAGCGTGCCGAAGGGCCCCTCGCCGCGGCTCGACCTGCTGGTCGACGGCGACAAGGCCGCGAAGGTCACCGCCACCCCGGTGGGCGGCGGTGATGCGCAGTCGGCGACGGTGACGCCCGGGCAGGTCTCATCGCTGACGCTCGCCGAGGGCACCTCGTACCGCATCGTCACCGATCGCCCCGTGCACGCGTCGGTCGCATACGTCGGCGACAAGCAGCTGGCCACGTACCCGGTGTCGCCGCCGGCTGCGGCATCCGCCCCCGTCACCGTCTACCGGTGACGGCTTCTACCGGTCGTTGAGCGGCCTCGATCGGTCGTTGAGCGAGCGAAGCGAGTGTGCTTCTACCGGTCGTTGAGCGAGCGAAGCGAGTCGAAACGGCTGGGCTTCTACCGGTCGTTGAGCGAGCGAAGCGAGTCGAAACGGCTGGGCTTTTACCGGTCGTTGAGCGAGCGAAGCGAGTCGAAACGCCCCGAGCCGATCCTCAGAACCGGAACCGCTCGGGCCCGAGATCCCACGGGTCGCGGCCCAGGTACTCGGCGGCAGCGCGGAACACGCACGCCTCGACCTCCATGCGCCGATGCAGGTCGTCGACCGCCGGCACGCGGCTGAGCCGCTCGATGGGGATGCGAAACATCACGATGCGATGCCCCTCACGATCGGCGAGCCAGCGGGGGATTCCTTCGGGATCGGATGCCGCGGGCATGTCGGCGATCTCGAACCGCACCTCACGCAGCTCTTCCCACGCGTCGCGCAGGAACTCGGCAGCAGTACCCACCGTCAGATCGAACTTCTCGTAGCGGTTCTCGAGCGGCGGCAGCGGCGGGCGCACCACCGGGCTGCGCCCCACTCGGCCGTGACGGCCGTGGCGGGCAGGGCGTACGACCGGGGAAGGACGGCGCCGCATCATGCGTCCATCCTATGCGGCGCGCCGGTGGCGCAGCCGGTGCGCTGTCGGCGATACCGTGGAGAGGACATGCGCCAGAGACTGTGTTCAAAGGTGGGCTGCTCGCGTGAAGCGGTCTCGACCTTGACGTACGACTACACCGACCAGATGGCCGCGATCGGCCCGCTCGGGCGCGAGGGCGACCCGCACGCGCACGACCTGTGCGCGATCCACACCGAGCGCCTGTCGGTGCCCCGCGGTTGGATGGTCGTGCGGCACGAGACGCTGCAGGCGTAGGCGCGGCGCGCGCCCAGTCCTTCGTCGCGCTGCGCCTCGCGGGACGCTGTCGGATCTCCTGACTATTGTGACAATGAGTTGAGCAATGCGATTCTCAACCCCAGTACTTAAGTCGTAACTTGCGTAGGATGGTTATCAGGAGGCGGACGGCGTGATTGAAGCAACCATTAAGTCAGATTCCGCTCGTAAGAATCTTGAGGCTCGTCGTGCACGCGCTGAAGCACGCGCCGATCAGGCGATCCGCGAGAATCGTGAGCGTGACGCGCGCGAGACTCGCGCGCTGTTTGCCGCGGCCCGTCGAAGCTAATTCCTCACAGTGAGGAGCTTCGTCCCCTCCGCGAGAAGAACTGCAACCACCTTCGCGGTTGCCTCTTCGGATCCGTTCATACTCGCCTGGCACAAGGGAAGCGAGCTCGCGAGTGAGACAACGCCCACGATGCAGTCGTCAACTCGTATAGGGACGCAGAGGAAAGACCGCCACGTGTAGCGTGTGCTGCTAACACGTCCATGTTCGAGGTCCTCGACATCGAGTCGGCTGGCACGACCCTCAACGAGGGCTCGCACAGGTGCTAGATAGCTGCTTCGGTCCAAAGGCTCGGTCTTTCCGTCGACTCCGGCAGATGTGGCGTGCAGGGACCGCGCCCAGCGGGTCAACGAGCGACTTGGGCCCGCCGGCTCAACCCGAACCCAGAGCTCGAGTTGGTGACGTTCTGCGACATGCTCCAACGGCGACTCCGGCAGCGGGCTGCCGAGAAGTGCGCTGATAGTGGTGACGATCTCCCGCAGGCGCTGCGGCATCTTCGTGTCACGCCCACCCTGCACACTCCACGCGTCCCACCATTCGCCGAGCCGCTGTGTGTACGCGGTCGTCCGCGACCCGAAGGCGGTGCGCATGGCGGTTTCAGTGATGAGTTGCGCAGCTTGCCCATTGAAGTCTGGGAAGAGCGGTGTGTAGTTGAGCTCTCGGGCACGTGCACGAGCGAGTGTCAGGTTGAGGATCTCCAAATCGTCGTCGGGGTTTGCGAACTGTCCCCTTGTGAGGACGGCGAATCGTGCTCCGGAACGTTGGCGAGTGGCGCTCAGCGCGCGGATGAGCGGCGTGTCTCCCAGGCTGGTTCCTACCATGACGGTTGTTTCTGAACGGTCAAGTGTTTCGGCTATCGTCCGTTCCACGTCTGCGGCAGTTGCCGCGTAGCTGTTCTCATCGAGCACGAGCGGCCAGCTCACGCGACCGGTTCGAGGCAGTCTTCCGTGGAGATAGACAAGGTCGATGACCGCTCCTGGGTCGGAAGGTGCGAGCCCGATGGGGTCGAGTTTTCGTATAGTCCGGGCGTGTCCGATTGCTTGAACACGAAGTCCCGGCAGCGCGGGGACCTCCTGCGCAATCGCATTGCGCGTCTCCTCGAACCGTTGCTCGAGGTAGTCGTCGTAGTTGGTCGTCACGATTGTCGTCGGCAGACCGCGTACGGCTCGGAAGAAGGCGAGTCGGATGATCCAATTGACCAACTCGCCACGCTGCCAGCGGCTGGGGTTTCCGTAGAGAGCGCGTCGGAGGCTCGTTCGGAGTGCGGCCTGCAATGCATGCTTGGATTCGACGGTCTCGCGGAGGACGTGCACCAGACTCGATGCGAACTGTTCAGGAGAATGCACGTCGAGCTGCGCGATGCTGGACTGCATCGGGTCAGGAAAAGCCGATCGAATGAGCGACGGCCAGCTATGACCCGTCCGATCGATCGTCACGCCGGCCCCGCAGTAGAGGCTGAGACGGCCACGGGTGCGCGCGATTGCGTCAATAGCCGCTTCTGTGGCATCAGCAAGAAAGAACGGCGGGTTGCTCCGCATCCTCCAACCCTGGCAGATGCCTCCGACATCGCATGTCTTGAGGAGCTTTGCGCTGGAGCGTCAGGAAGTGCTCCGCCCCGGTCCGTGTCATGCGGTGACAAGACGCGTACGGAGACATGTAGGCGTCGCGGGGAGGGCGCACGCACAGGCCGCACACACCCGGCGTGGGAGAATGGCTGGATGCCAGCATCCACCACCTCCGCACCCGCGCGCGCCCTCGACTACAAGGTCGCCGATCTCTCCCTCGCCGAGGCGGGGCGCCACCAGCTGCGGCTCGCCGAGAACGAGATGCCGGGCCTCATGGCGTTGCGCGAGGAGTTCGGACCTTCGCAGCCACTCGCAGGCGCCCGCATCGCGGGATCGCTGCACATGACCGTGCAGACCGCGGTGCTGATCGAGACGCTCGTGGCGCTCGGCGCGCAGGTGCGCTGGGCCAGCTGCAACATCTTCTCCACGCAAGACGAGGCGGCCGCTGCGGTCGTCGTCGGCCCCGACGGCACCGTCAGTGAGCCGCGTGGCGTGCCGGTGTTCGCGTGGAAGGGCGAGACGATCCCCGAGTATTGGGCCGCCGCCGAGCGCATCTTCGACTGGTCGGCCGAGGGCTTCGACGGCCCGAACCTCATCCTCGACGATGGGGGAGACGCGACCCTGCTCGTGCACAAGGGCGTCGAGTTCGAGAAGGCGGGGGCGGTGCCGGATGCCGCGGAGGCCGACTCGGCCGAGTACCGGGTGATCCTCGATCTGCTGCGTCGCAGCCTGGCGCGCGACCCGCAGCGGTTCACGCGCATCGCCGACGGCCTGCTCGGGACCACTGAGGAGACCACCACCGGGGTGCACCGACTGTATGAGCTCGCGGCATCCGGAACCCTGTTGTTCCCCGCGATCAACGTCAACGACTCGGTCACGAAGTCGAAGTTCGACAACACCTACGGCATCCGCCACTCGCTGCCCGACGGCATCAACCGCGCCACCGACGTGCTCATCGGCGGCAAGGTCGCCTTCGTCGTCGGCTACGGCGACGTCGGAAAGGGCGCGGCCGAAGCGCTGCGCGGCCAGGGTGCCCGCGTGATCGTGAGCGAGGTCGACCCGATCTGCGCGCTGCAGGCGGCGATGGACGGCTTTCAGGTCGCACGGCTCGAAGACGTCGCCGACCAGATCGACATCCTCATCACGTGCACAGGCGACACCCGGGTCGTGACCATCGACCACCTGCTGGCGCTCAAGCACCTCGCCATCGTCGGCAACGTCGGTCACTTCGACGACGAGATCGACATGGCGGCCCTCGAGGCGCTGCCGGGAGCGGTCAAGGTCGAGATCAAGCCGCAGGTGCACGAGTGGCGCCTGCCGACCGGGCGCAGCATCCTCGTTCTCTCCGAAGGCCGGCTGCTGAACCTCGGCAACGCCACCGGACACCCCTCGTTCGTGATGAGCGCATCGTTCACCAACCAGGTGCTCGGACAGATCGAGCTGTACACGCGGCACGACCAGTACCCGACCGGCGTGTACACGCTGCCGAAGATCCTCGACGAGAAGGTCGCGCGGCTGCACCTGGATGCGCTGGGCGTGAAGCTGACCACGCTGACCGAAGAGCAGGCTGCGTACCTGGGCGTGCCGGTCGAGGGGCCATACAAGCTCGACCACTACCGGTACTGAGGCGGGGTCGGGGCGTTTCGGCTCGCCTTCGGCTCGCTCAACGACCGGGGTCGGGGCGTTTCGACTTGCCTTCGGCTCGCTCAACGACCGGGGCTGGGGCGTTTCGACTTGCCTTCGGCTCGCTCAACGACCGGGGTTGGGGTGTTTCGGCTCGCCTTTGGGTTGCTCAACGACCGGAGTGATGCATGCATGCAACGGTATGCTGATAGTGTTGCACATATGCAACGCGTTGTTGAGGAGCTGCTCGAGCACACGCGCGGGATCAGCGCATCTGCGCTGGCTCGTCGCGCCGGCGTGAACCGCTCGACTCTGCACCGGATCGAGACCGGCAAGGTCGAGCCCACGGTCGCGACGCTCCGTGAACTGGCGATCGCGTGCGGGCTGGATCTGACGATGTCGCTGGTGCCACTCAGCGATCCCGACGCGGCGGCGGCCGCCCGACAGCTGCTCGATGTCGCCTCATCGGACCTGCAACCCACCGACGGTGTGCGCGAGTGGATCGCACGGCTTGAGCGGACGAGCGACGACGGCGACCCGGTGTCGATCGTGGTGGAGGCCGGCCATGCCTCGACGCTGCTCGCCCGCGAGGGGACGGCGCTCTTTCGCGGAGACTCCTCGGCGCTCCGCCTCGCATCGGCGGGTGACGCAACCGGCGGGCGCTGGGCCGTCTCCGGAGCCGCCGCGATGGCGCTCACGCATGACGTGCGCGGGCCGAGCATCCTCTGGACCGACGATGTGGGTCGGGCCGGCGGCATCCTCCAGTCCACCCACGATCGGGTGACCGCGGCGCCGAACGCGCAGGTGATCGTCGCACCGCTGACCGACGCCGTCTACGTCGATGCGTTCACTGTCGGAGCCGTGCGTTACGTTGCTCCCGTGCAGATGATCTTGGACTGCTTCGGGCTCGGCGGCGCGGTTGCAGACGCAGCCCTCGACATCGCAAAGGAGTGGTCACGATGAGCGATCGGCGCTCGTGGGCGAAGGGCTCGGACGCGTACCGTCGTGGCCTGCCGGCAGAGCCGCCGCGCGCCGGCGCCCATTCATCGCGGGTGGATGCCGCGGCCGCCGCCCAGCGCGAGATGACGGGCGTCTTCTGGTCGGAGAAGGCGATCGATCGCGGTCAGATCCGCGACGTCGGGGTCGAGAAGGCACGACACCGCTTCCGTACCGCACTGCCCGACCTCATCTGGAACGCGGCCGCCCTCGAGGGCAATACGTTCACGCTGCCCGAGGTGCGCACCCTGCTCGACGGCGTGACGGTCAGCGGCCGTCGTCTTGCGGAGGAGCAGCAGATCCTCGCGCTGAGTGACGCGTACGGCTTCGTCGACGACCTGGTGGGTGCCGGCCGGTTCCGCATCGACAAGGCCACGTCCGATCGTGTGCACGGCATGCTCGCGCGACACGAAGCGATCGAGGCCGGGCACTTCCGCGGAGAGGGCAGCGTCACCGGCGGGGGCAGCGTGAGTCTCGCCTCCGGCGGAACCGTCGACGGTGTGCCTGCTGCGCAGTTGGGCGGGCGATGGGCACGTCTCATGGAGTACCTCGACGGTCTCACCGACCCGCGTGACCGAGCCCTGGTCTTCGCCGCGTCTGCGACCCGCACCCAGTTCTACTTCGACGGCAACAAGCGCACCGCACGACTGATGATGAGCGGCGAGCTGATGGCCCACGGCTTCGACGTGGTCAGCATTCCGAACGCACGACGGCTCGAGTACAACGTTGCGCTGGATGAGCTGTTCACCACCGACGACGCGACGGCGCTGATGCGGTTCACCGCGTCGTGCGCGCTGCCCGGCAGCTGAGCCGAGCGGGGCTCGGGGCGTTTCGGCTCGCCTTCGGGTTGCTCAACGACCGGGGTTGGGGCGTTTCGTCTCGCTGCGCTCGCTCAACGACCGGGGCGGGACTGGGGGCGTTTCGTCTCGCTGCGCTCGCTCAACGACCGGGAAAGCCTCGCGGCACGGTCGAGGTGCGCTTCAGCAGAGCGCCCACGCGCTCGTCTTCGAGCAGGATCGCCCGGTACTCGCGATCGCGCCGCACCGCGACCACGGCCCGCACGAGCGTCTCGGCATCGACCTGCGGCAGCGGTGAGACGTACGCGCGCACCTCGGCGCCCAGCAGCGCCGCCTGGCGCATGCGCGAGCCGGGCTCCATGCGGTCTGCCTGCCGCACGAACTGCGCGCAGCGGCGCGCGAGCCGGTCGGGCAGGCGTGTGACGTCGGCGACCTGCGCCCACTCGCCGAGCACCGGCGGCAGCAGGGGAGCGTTCGGCGGCAGCGCCGGCGTGCGCGTGCGCTGGCTGTATGTTCCGGCCAGCAGATCGCCGAGCCGCTGCGACCGGGGCGTGAACGCCCCGACCAGCAACGCGACCGCGCCGAGCGTGAACCAGATCTCGAGCACGCCCACCAGCGCGCGGATCAGCGCGTGGCGAAAGCCCGCGGCCCCGCCGTCGAAGCGCACGATGCGCCCGCCGACGGCCAGCTTGCCGAGGCTGCGCCCGTGCGTCAGCGTCTCGACCGTCGTGGGCAGTACGACCGTGACGAGCACGATCATGACGATCGACAGGATGCCGGAGGCCGACGTGTCCACGACGTTCTGGCCCAGCATCCACCCCAGTGCCCACGCCAGCAGCAGGGTGAACACGATCGCGACGAGCACATCGATGATCGCGCCCAGTGCGCGCAGGAAGAAACCGAGCGGCTGCACGTCGAGCGCGACCGCCTCGCCGGTGAGGACCTCATCGGGCACGATCGTGATCTGCTCGGCCATGACTACAGTGAAACACATGGACCTCGACGCGCTCGCCGCCGCCCGAAGCCCGGAATGGGAGCGCCTGGACGCCCTCAGCCGCGCACGGCGCCTCGACGGCGCCGAGGTCGACGAGCTCGTCACCCGCTACCGGTCGGCATCGGCCGATCTCGCCGACATCAAGACCTCGGCGGGGCGTACCGCGCTGGGCGACCATGTCTCGACCATCCTCGCGCGGGCGCGGCTGCGGCTGACCGGCAGCGGAACGGACGCCCGCAGCGCCCTGCCCCGCTTCTTCGGCTCGCACCTGCCGGCGGCCCTCTACCGCCTGCGATGGACGACCCTCGCCGTCGCCGGGGCGTTCTTCGTGATCGGCTCGCTGGTCGCTCTGTGGCTGATCGGCGACCCGCAGGCGCTCGCCGCTCTGGGCAGCAAGGCCGACCTCGACTACTACGCCGAGCACTCGTTCGTCGACTACTACCGGGAGAACCCCGCCGCCGTGTTCGCGGGCACCGTCTGGACCAACAACGCCTGGATCGCCCTGCAATGCGTCATGTTCGGCATCACCGGCATCTGGCCGCTGTACGCGATCATGCAGAACGCGGTCGGCGTGGGCTCGTCGGGCGCCGTGATGATCGCGACGGGCCACGGCGACATCCTCTGGCAGTTCATCGTTCCGCACGGGATGCTCGAGCTCACCAGCGTCTTCGTCGCCGCGGCCGCGGGGCTCCATGTGTTCTGGGCGTGGGTCGCACCCGGACGCCGCTCGCGCAGCGAGTCGCTGGCCGCCGCCGGCCGGGCGCTGGTCACCGTCGCGGTCGGGCTCGTGTTCAGCCTCGCCCTCTCGGGCGCGGTCGAGGGGTTCGTCACCCCGCAGCACTGGCACTGGTCGATCAAGATCGCGATCGGGGCTGCGGCGCTGGCCGTCTTCCTCTTCTACATGCTCGTCATCGGGCGCCGCGCGGCGCGGGCGGGCGAGACCGGCGACCTCGCCGAGTCGGAGGCGGGCACCCCGCGGCTCGTCGCCGGGTAGGGGTCGACGGCTCGGGTCGACGGCTTGGGCCCACGGCGCGGTGGGCAGGGGTGGAGGGTTGTCTGAAAACCGTATTGAACTTCCCGTTCACACAGGGGGAGCTCTCACCGGAGCTGTCACGGGAGCTGTCCCGGGAGCTGTGTGAACACGAAGTTCAATGCGTTTCAGCGGTACTGTGCCACGGACCGTCTGAGCGACGCGATGCCGATGCGCCGGCCCGCGGCATCCACTTTTGTTTTGATCAAATCAAGACTAGAGTGGGGGTCATGCACACGCACGAGATCGAGGGGCAGGATGCCGCGGCCGCCATCCGCGCTGCGGGTCTGCGTGTGACCGACTCGCGCTCGGCCGTGTTCGACGCGCTGCGCGCCACTCCGCACGCCAGCGCCGAGGCCGTGTACGCGCAGGTCGCGCCGGTGCTCGAGCACCCCAGCCTGCAGTCCGTGTACAACGCGCTCAACGACTTCGTCGACGCCGGCCTCGTGCGTCGCATCGAGCCCGCCGGGCGTCCGCAGCTGTTCGAGCTGCGCGTCGGCGACAACCACCACCACCTCGTGTGCACCGTCTGCGGTGCTGTCGTCGACGTCGAGTGCGTCGTCGGCGAGGCGCCGTGCCTGACGCCGTCCGATTCCGCCGGTTTCGTCGTGCACGAGGCCGAGGTCACGTTCTGGGGGATGTGCGCCGAGTGCGCAGCATCCGTCGCCTGACACCACAACCGCAATGACATCGAAGAAGGGATGAACATGACCGACAACGTCACCGAAGAAACCGAGGGTGTCATCCCCACGCCCACGGACGAGGAGAAGGCCGTCGCCGCCGAAGAGGCGACCTGCCCGGTCATCCACGGCGCCAGCCCCGCCGGCGGATCGAGCGCGCGCAACTGGTGGCCCAACCGGCTCAACCTCAAGGTGCTCGCCAAGAACCCCGCCGAGACCAACCCGCTCGACGACGACTTCGACTACCGCGCGAACTTCGAGAACGTCGACCTCGACGAGCTGCGCCGTGACATCGAAGAGGTGCTGACCACCCGCCAGGACTGGTGGCCCGCCGACTTCGGCAACTACGGCCCCGCCGTCATCCGCATGGCCTGGCACAGCGCCGGCACCTACCGTGTGACCGACGGCCGCGGCGGCGGCAGCACCGGGCAGCAGCGGTTCGCTCCGCTGAACAGCTGGCCCGACAACGCCGGCCTCGACAAGCCGCGGCGCATCCTGTGGCCGGTCAAGAAGAAGTGGGGCAAGCAGGTCTCGTGGGCCGACCTCATGATCTTCGCGGGTAACGTCGCGCTTGAGCAGATGGGCTTCAAGACCTTCGGCTTCGCCGGCGGCCGCGTCGACGCGTGGGAGCCCGACGACGACGTGTACTGGGGCTCGGAGAACACCTGGCTCGGCGACGGCGAGCGCTACGAGCCCGGCAAGAAGCGCGACCTCGAGAACCCGCTCGCGGCCACCCAGATGGGCCTCATCTACGTCAACCCCGAGGGCGTGGGCGGCAACCCCGACCCGCTCGAGCTCGCCGGCGACATCCGCGAGACCTTCGGGCGCATGGCGATGAACGACGAGGAGACCGTCGCGCTCATCGCGGGCGGCCACACCTTCGGCAAGACCCACGGTGCCGGCCCCGCCGACCTCGTGGGCCCCGCCCCGGAGGACGCCCCGATGGAGCAGATGGGCATCGGCTGGAAGAACTCCTACGGCACCGGCAAGGGCGACGACCAGACCGCGAGTGGCATCGAGGTCACCTGGACCTACCACCCGACCCGCTGGGACAACGAGTTCTTTCACATCCTGTATGCGTATGACTGGGAGCTCATGGAGAGCCCGGCCGGCGCCAAGCAGTGGCGGCCGAAGAACGGCGGCGGCGCCGACATGGTGCCGATGGCGCACGACGCGACCAAGCGCCGCGAGCCCCGCATGCTCACCAGCGACCTCTCGCTGCGCTTCGACCCGATCTACGGGCCGATCTCGAAGAAGTTCAAGGACGACCCCGAGGCCTTCGCCGACGCGTTCGCCCGTGCCTGGTTCAAGCTGACGCACCGTGACCTGGGCCCGTCGACCCGTTACCTCGGCAAGCTCGCGCCCACCGAGGAGCTCATCTGGCAGGACCCGACCCCGGCCGCCCCCGCCGAGCTGATCGACGAGGCCGACGCCGCGGTGCTCAAGCAGCAGATCCTCGCGTCGGGACTGAGTGTGTCCGAGCTCGTGGCCACGGCCTGGGCTTCTGCGGCATCCTTCCGCGGCAGCGACCGTCGTGGCGGCGCCAACGGCGCGCGCATCGCGCTGGCCCCGCAGAAGGACTGGGAGGCCAACAACCCCGAGCGCACCGCCAAGGTGCTCGACGTGCTGCGCGGCATCAAGGCGGGCTTCGGCAAGGAGGTCTCGCTGGCCGACCTGATCGTGCTCGCCGGCAACGCGGGCGTGGAGAAGGCGGCGAAGGATGCCGGATTCGACGTGGTCGTGCCGTTCCACCCCGGGCGGACCGACGCGACGCAGGAGCAGACCGACGTCGACTCGTTCGCCTACCTCGAGCCGGTCGCCGACGGGTTCCGCAACTACGTCGGTCCGATGGCCTCGGCCGCGGACCTGCCGGCGGAGTTCCTGCTGGTCGACAAGGCGAGCCTGCTGCAGCTGACCGCTCCCGAGATGACGGTGCTGGTCGGCGGCCTGCGGGCGCTGGACGCCAACTGGGACGGCTCGAAGTACGGCGTGTTCACCGATCGCCCGGGTGTGCTCACGAACGACTTCTTCGTGAACGTGCTCGACATGGGCACCGAGTGGAAGCCGGTCGACCCGGGCTCGCACGCCTTCGCGGGCAGCGACTTCGGCACCGGTGAGCGCAAGTGGATCGGCACGCGTGCCGACCTCGTGTTCGGTTCGAACTCCGAGCTGCGGGCGCTTGCCGAGGTGTACGCCGCCGACGACGCGGGCGAGAAGTTCGTGAACGACTTCGTCGCCGCGTGGGGCAAGGTCACCGAGCTGGACCGCTTCGACCTGGAGTGAGTTCGTTGCTCTGAGCGATCGAAGGGCCGGTACCTCCACGAGGAGGCGCCGGCCTTTCGGTCGTTGAGCGAGGGAGCGCAGCGACCGAGACGAAACGCTCCCCGCGTGTGCGCAGCTCTGGTCGTTTCGTCTCGCTGCGCTCGCTCAACGACCCGGGGTCTCTCAACGACCCGGGGTCTCTCAACGACCCGGGGCCTCGCGGTGCTCGCTCAACGACCGGGTCATAGCACCGCAGTCCCGCGTAGGCTCGGACCACACGAAGGGAGCACCATGGCACGCATTCTGATCATCGGCGCCCACGGCAAGGTCGCCCTGCGACTGGCCCCGCAGCTGGTGGCCCGCGGCGACACCGTGACCGGCGTCATCCGCAATCCCGCACACGAGGACGACGTGGCCGCCACCGGCGCGGCACCCCTGGTCGCCGACATCGAGCAGCTCGATGAGGACCAGCTCACGAACATCATCGCCGGCAACGACGCGGTCGTCTGGTCGGCGGGAGCCGGCGGCGGCGACCCCGAGCGCACGTATGCGGTCGACCGCGACGCGGCGATCCGGTCGATGGATGCCGCGGCCGCCGCCGACGTGCGGCGCTATGTGATGGTCTCGTACTTCGGCGCGCGGCTGGACCACGGGGTGCCCGAGGGCGACCCGTTCCACGCGTACGCCGAGGCGAAGGCCGACGCCGACGCGCACCTGCGTGCGAGCGGCCTGGACTGGACGATCGTCGCCCCCAGCACGCTCACCCTCGACGAACCGACCGGTCGGATTGACGTGGATGCCGACACCTCGGGATCCGTGCCGCGCGGGGACGTGGCATCCACCATCGCCGCAGTCCTGGCCGACGCGTCGAGCGTGCACAAGACGATCCGCTTCAACACGGGCTCGACGCCGATCGCCGAGGCCGTCTCGGAGGCGCCCGAGCGCTGAGCGCGCCGCGTGCCGGCGCCGCGTGCCGGCGAAAGAACAACTGGCGGACGAGGATGCGGGTAATACCCGTACTCTGATCCGAAAATGGGGGGTGAGTGGGCAGGCCGAAGGCCCGGGCGCCGCGTAGCGGTGCCCGGAGGTGTTCGGGTTCAGGCGGCGGGCTGGAGAGTGACTTTGTAGCCGAGTGCTTCGAGCTGGCGGACGTGTCCACGGGTGACGGCGGCCGCGTTCACATACCGGTCGTGATGGTCGACTCCGAGATCGCGGTAGTGGGCGTCGGGGTCGCGCAGCACATGCCAGATGATGACGAGGATGGAGCGGCCTATCGCGACGAGTGCTTTCTTCTTCCCTCGGCGTCGTGCCAGGCGCTGGTAGCGGGCTCCGAGGAAGGAATGGGTGCGGCCTGCGCTGGCGGCGGCATCACCGAGCGCGCGGGCAAGGTAACGGTTCCCGTGCCCGGTCGAGCCGTTGCCCTTCTGTTTACCGGCCGAGGCGTTGACCCCGGGCGTGAACCTTGCCCAGGACGCGAGATGCCCCGCGGTGGGGAACCGGGTCATATCCACACCGATCTCGGCGATGATGGCCGCGGCCTGGACCGCCTTGATCCCGGGGATCTCGATCAGACGGTCGGCCGCGTCAGCGAAAGGGGCGAGGTGCGCCTCGATCTGCTCATCGACCGCAGCAATGTCGGTGTCGATCTGATCGATGCGGGAAAGCATCCGGGAGAGCAAGAACTGGTGATGCTCATCGAACCGTCCGGTGAGTGCTTCTTTCAGGTCAGGGATCTTGCGACGCAGTGCGGTGCGCGCCATCTGCGCGAGCTGCTGCGGGTCACGCTGCCCGCCCGCGAGGGCATCCATCATCTCCCGCCCGGAGACCCCGAAGATATCCGAGGCGACGACGGAGAGTTTGATGCACGCGTCTTCGAGGAGCTTCTCGACACGATTCTTCTCCGCGTTGCGGCTGGTGACCAGATCGACCCGGTACCGGGTCAGGTCCCGCAACTGCCGGATCGGGCCCGGTGGCACGAAGCTGGCACGCAGCATCTGCCGTTCGGCGACCTTGCATAACCACACCGCGTCCAACACGTCTGTCTTGGGCCTGCCCGGCAGATGCCGCACGTCCTTCGCGTTGACCAGCCACACGTCCAGCCCACTCGCTTCCAGCAGATAGAACGGCGCCCGCCAATAATCGCTGGTCGCTTCCATCACCACCCGCTGCACCCGCAACCCGGTCAACCGGTCGGCGAGCACCGCCAGGGAACGTGTCATCGTCGCATGGGTGGTCACGTCCTGGAGACGGCTACGACCCGAGGGTGCAGGCAATCGCACGCAACACACCACCTCGGCTTTTCCAACATCCAACGCCGCGACCCGCTGGATGATCTGCTCATCATCTCTAGATGGGGTGAACATCCTCCCGCTCCTCCCGTATCGATACCGACACGGCCGCCCGGAAGGGCCACAGGCGGATACAGAGATTCTGATCCTCGTGCTCGACCGCCTCACAGCGGCTGGCAACACTGAAAATGCCCAACACGTGGCCACCGCCCAGCTCGTCCACGACCTCTACGGACCACGGAGAAAGCGACGTCAACCGGACGACCGCGCCCCCATTTTCCGCCCTGAACAAGCGCCCCGAAAGGGGCCCTCAAGCTCGTCCGCCAGATGTTCTCTCGCGGTAGGGTTGCGCGCTGAGGTCAGGCCGCCTTCGGCTCGGGGAACAGCGCGCGGTGGATGAGACCTGCGAGCACGCCGCCGACGAGCGGGAAGACGATGAACACCCACAGCTGGGCGAGTGGGCCGACGCCGCCGTAGATCGCCGCGGCGATCGAGCGGGCCGGGTTCACCGAGGTGTTGTCGATCGGGATCGAGATCAGGTGGATGAGGGTCAGCGTCAGGCCGATCGCGATTCCCGCGAAGCCGGCGGGCGCGCGCTTGCTGGTCGAGCCGGCCACCACCAGCACGAACACGCAGGTGAGGATGATCTCGACGAGGATCGCCGCGCCCAGGCCCCATCCGCCGGGGGAGTGCTCGCCGAAGCCGTTGCTCGCGAATCCGCCCGACTGCGCCGTGCTCAGCCACTTGTCGGGCCCGAACAGGCCGATCAGCACGAGCAGCGTCGAGCCGACGGCGCCGCCGACGATCTGCGCGACGATGTATCCGGTGACGTCTTTCCAGGCGAAGCGTCCGGCCGTCGCCATGCCGAGGGTGATCGCGGGGTTGAAGTGGCCGCCTGAGATCGGGCCCCACGCGTAGACGCCGACGAGCACGGTCAGGCCGAAGGCCAGCGCGACGCCGAGGTGTCCGACGCCGAGAGGCGTGCCCGCGCTGCCGACGGCGAAATCGGCCGCGTACAGCGCGGTGCCGACGCCGCCGAAGACCAGCACGAGCGTTCCGATACCCTCGGCGACCATGCGGGTCACGAGCGGGGGCGCTGCAGGTGTTGCATCCGACATGGGTGTCTCCTTTGTTCGATGGTGCTGATGGACACATCGATGTCGCGAGAGTATCGGCATCTGCGGGCGCGCCGCGCGGTGCGACACGCTGTTGCGGGGTTTCGGGGTGCGTGCGGTGGGGGTGTGCGGGCGCGGGCTCGCGCGTGCGCGCGCGTGGGTGGGCTCGTGCGTGCGCGGGGGCCGGTCGTGTCGGTTCAGCAGTCGGTATCTGCGGGTGTCGAGTCGGGGCGGTTGCAGAAGGTGACTGTTGAACAGAGTGGATGCCGCGGCCCGCGGCATCCCTTCCACCGTCGACAACTGAGGCCGACGGGCCGGCGGCGCGACCACCGACGCCGATTCGGCAGATTCATGTGAGTTTGTCCCATGCGCTGGTTGTCAATCTGGTGTGAACCGGTTGGTGTTATCCGGCTAGGAGTTCTAGCAGGGTGGGTGGGGTGTGGGTGTGGCCGTCGTCGTGTCCGATGTTCAGGGTGACGCGGTCTGGTGGGATGGC
>Ga0180219_1000188_pt1 | contig 65977 bp, 65 predicted proteins | sample eDN3rd30CBELigMG_FD_151338 | JGI IMG/M metagenome (GOLD analysis project Ga0180219, IMG submission 151338) | Enriched Miracle-Growth compost microbial communities from Emeryville, California, USA - eDNA 3rd pass 30_C BE-Lig MG (version 2)... ...
CCGGACGGACCTCGTCGTTGTCGTCGAAGCCCTTGTCGGTCATGTTCCCTACTTCTTCTCGTCCTCGTCGTCGACGACCTCGGCGTCGACCACGTCCTCCTCGGGGTTCGGCACGTCGCCGTTGCCCGGGTCGGCGACGTTCGGGTCACCCTGGGCGCCTTCCGCCTGCGCCGCCTGGTAGATCGCCTCGCCCAGCTTCTGCTGGCTCTCGTTGAGCTTGTCGAAGGCGGACTTCACCGCGTCGTCGTCCTCGCCGGCCAGAGCCGTCTTCAGGGCGTCGACGTCGGCCTGCACGCTGTCCTTGACGTCGGACGGCAGCTTCTCGTCGTTCTCCTTGATGAGCTTCTCGATCGAGTAGGCGAGCGACTCGGCCTGGTTGCGCGTGTCGGCGGCCTCACGGCGCTTCTTGTCGTCGGCCGCGTTCTCCTCGGCCTCGCGCACCATGCGGTCGATGTCCTCCTTGGGCAGCGACGAGCCGCCGGTGATGGTCATCGACTGCTCCTTGCCGGTGCCCTTGTCCTTGGCGGACACGTGCACGATGCCGTTGGCGTCGATGTCGAAGGTCACCTCGACCTGCGGGATGCCGCGCGGCGCCGGCGCGATGCCGGTCAGCTCGAAGGTGCCCAGCGGCTTGTTGTCGCGGGTGAACTCGCGCTCGCCCTGGAACACCTGGATCGCGACCGACGGCTGGTTGTCGTCGGCGGTCGTGAACGTCTCGCTGCGCTTGGTCGGGATGGCCGTGTTGCGCTCGATGAGCTTGGTCATGATGCCGCCCTTGGTCTCGATGCCGAGGCTCAGGGGGGTGACGTCGATCAGCAGGACATCCTTGCGCTCGCCCTTGAGGACACCGGCCTGCAGGGCTGCGCCCACGGCCACGACCTCGTCGGGGTTCACGCCCTTGTTGGCGTCCTTGCCGGTTTCGCTCTTGACGAGCTCGGCGACGGCGGGCATACGCGTCGATCCGCCCACGAGCACGACGTGGTCGATGTCGGCGACCTTGATGCCGGCCTCGCGGATGACGTCGGTGAACGGCTTCTTCGTGCGGTCGAGCAGGTCCTTGGTGAGGTCTTCGAACTTGGCGCGCGAGAGGGTCTCCTGCAGGTTCGCCGGGCCCGACTCGGTCAGCGAGAGGTACGGCAGCGAGATGCTGGTCGAGGTCGAGCTCGAGAGCTCCTTCTTCGCCTGCTCCGCGGCCTCCTTCAGACGCTGCAGGGCGATCTTGTCACCCGAGACGTCGACGCCGGTCGTGTTCTTGAACTGCGTGATCAGCCACTCGACGACCCGCTGGTCCCAGTCGTCGCCGCCGAGGCGGTTGTCGCCGGCGGTCGCGCGCACCTGGATGGTGGAGAAGTCGTCGTCCTTGCCCACCTCGAGCAGGGACACGTCGAACGTGCCGCCACCGAGGTCGAAGACCAGGATGAGCTCGTCTTCCTTGCCCTTGTCGAGGCCGTACGCGAGGGCCGCAGCGGTCGGCTCGTTGATGATGCGCAGGACGTTCAGGCCCGCGATCTCGCCGGCCTCCTTCGTCGCCTGACGCTCGGCGTCGTTGAAGTACGCCGGAACCGTGATGACGGCATCCGTCACCGTGTCGCCCAGGTACTCCTCGGCGTCGCGCTTCAGCTTCTGCAGGATGCGCGCCGAGATCTCCTGCGGCGTGTAGGCCTTGCCGTCGATCTCCTGGGTCTTCCAATCGGTGCCCATGTGACGCTTGACGGAGGTGATGGTGCGATCGACGTTCGTCACGGCCTGGCGCTTGGCGGTCTCACCGACCAGCACCTCGCCGTCCTTCGTGAACGCGACCACCGACGGGGTCGTGCGGAACCCCTCGGCGTTGGCGATGACCTTCGGCTCGCCGCCCTCGAGGACGGACACGACCGAGTTGGTCGTACCGAGGTCGATACCCACTGCACGTGCCATGTGTTTCTCTTCCTTTCCGGGGGTCATGGCTGCTGCCACGGCCCGGGTTGACGTTGATAAAAGCCTTCTCGCGGCCCGATGTTGAGCCGCGATGACTCAAGTGTAGGACGATGTGCGGCCGCTGTCAATAAAGTTGATAACCACCGGCTCAACTTTGGCATTCCCGCGGCCCGCGGCCCGCAGCCCGCAGCCCGCGATCAGCGCTGCCCGCGCGGACGGAACGACGCGAGCCAGTCCGTGCCGAGCTGTGCCGGCACCGAGCCGACGGCGAGGTCGGCGTCGAAGAGCCGCGCCGGCACACGCCCGGTCGCGAGTTCGGCCCGCGCCGTCGGCATGAGCCAGTACAGCTGCAGCGCCATCATCACGAGAAGGGGATCGAGGTCGAGGGCGGGCAGTTCGACGTCGATCGTGTCGCGGCGGCGCGCGAACGGGTGCCGCCAGTGCTCGACGTACGACGCGGCGCCTGATTTCACCTCGATGCGCGCGACCATGAGGCCGCCGGTCGCCTGGGTCCAGCGGAGGGCCGCGATGTCATCCCACGCGACCTCGGCGTCGATGCGGAACGACGTCGCACGCACGCCGTTGCGCGTCAGCACGGCGCGTCGGACGTGCCCGATCGACAGGAGGTGATCGATCACGACGGCCAGCAGCAGCACGGCGACGATGATCCAGAACACGCGCCACGCGGCATCCACCGCCACGGCGATGATGCACGCGCCGACGAGCCAGACGACCGCTGTGGCGAGCGTCCACCCGGCGAAGCGCCGACTGCCGGGGACCTCGACCTCCGTCGTCGAGGCGCGCACCGACACGGGATCACGGCGCGGACGGTAGAGCACGAGTATGAAGAGGTCCGCGACGACGATCCAGAACATGCCGGCGACGGCGGCGACCACCAGCGCCCATCGCCGCGCTTCCGCGTCCGCGCCCACCGCGAGATCGACGGCCCCCACCGTGAGGAACGCGGCGAACACGGCGACGATCCCGCACATGATCCACCAGGCCGCCCGCGGGAGCAGCATCTCCACCGCGGCGCTCGGCATCGTGCGAGCGCGGCGCGAGAGGGGCGCCTCAGCCGAAGACGGCATGCCACGCCCCGCTGGCCAGGTCGCCGATCGCCTCGCCGGTGTCGGCGAGCTCGTCCCAGCCCGCCTTCAGCGTGTCCCCGACGCCGGCTGCCGCGTCTTCAAACAGGTGATCGATCGCACCGGAGGTGAAGATCCCGACGGCACCGCCGACAACGGCACCCACCACCGCACCGGCGATGGTACCGGCGGGTGGCGCGATGAAGCTGCCGACGATGGCGCCGGCACCGGCACCGGCCGCCAACCCGGCGACGAAACCGCCGCCGTTCGACACGACCGCCTGCGTTGCGGACTCGCCGTGCTGCATGTCGTCATAGATGCCGTAGGCCGTGCCGGCGATGCCCAGCACGAGAAGTCCACGGCTGAGCTTCGAACCCACCTTGAGTCCGGTCTCGAGCTTGGAAGCACTGTCGGCGACGACGCTCTTGGCCTTGGCGGCGTCGTCCATGAAGGCGTACACGTCCTCCTTCGGCAGGACGACCCGACCGTCTTTGACGGCATCGGCGAGATTCTTCTGCGCGGTGGTCAAGCGATCCTGGTTGATGAGCATCGTGCCTTTGAGCTGGTACGCCGAGTTCGCGAGCGCCCCGCCCGACACCCCCGCGGTGATGAGCGAGGTCGTCACGCTCGCGAGGTTTCCGGCCGCCGAGTTCCAGGTGGCCGCAAAGTCTTCCAGCGCCTGCTGCCACTGCTCGTTCGCCTCATCGACGGCATCGACCAGGCCGTTCCACACGTCGACCTTGGCGTTGTAGGCATCGAGGGCGTCCTGCGCGGCATCCGCCTCTTCGCTCGTCGCGTCGGCCGGCAGCTGCGTGTTCGGCGCCTCGCCCGGGCCGTGGATCTGCGTTCCGGCTACCGTCAGCCCGCCGTCGACAGCCGTGGCGCGGGCATCGGTCATGCTGCTCTGCGCGTCGGAGAGCGCGGTGCCCAGCGTCTTGACCGATCCGGCGAGGTCGGCGACATCCTCGCGATACGTGTCGACTGCCTTCTTGGCGGTCTGCGTCGTCGTCCCGAACGCACCGGCCGCAGTGCCGGTCCAGCCGTTCAGGGTCTTCGTCCGCGCCGACGAGATCTCCGTGGCCAGCGTGTCGGCGTGGCCGGCGACGGTGTTGCTCAGAAAGATGCCGACGTCCCCGATGGCGTCCGGCGAGCCGTCGATGCGGGTCTCCAGAACCTGGCCCATCAGCCCTCCGCCTTCAACTGCGCGATCGCCGCCTTCGCGCGAGCATCGTAGTCCGCGATGTCGCCGGCGCCCTCTTCGGCGGCGTCGGCGATCGTGTCGACTTCGAACACCAGACGCAGCGCGACCTCGGTCACCGTCGACAGCGCGCTCTCGAGCAGAGGCGCCGCCAGCCCCGTGTCCGAGGCATCCGGGTTCTTGCGCGACACCGCCGCGTCGAAGTCCTCGGTCGCGGTACGCAGGGATCGGATGCCGCCGGCGAGCGCCTGGGCATCGACGGCGACGGACCCGCTCACGAGACGACCCCGCCGCGCTCAGCGGCCTCGGCGCGGGCGCGATCGCCTTCGGCGCCGTTGCGGAACTCGACCGGAACGTCGATGTCGAGCAGTACCGTGTCGAACCGGTCGACCTCCCAGATCGGCTGCAGCTGCGCGGTCGGCATCACGATCCAAGGCTGCTCCGCGCCCATGCCGGCATGCAGCCGGTCCAGTGCCGAATACGCGAGGAGGGCAGAGCGCCCGTCCTTCGTGCGTCGGTACTCGAGCTGGGCATCGGCGGGGTCCGCCACCCCACGGACGATCGGCAGATACAGCACCGGCGGATAATCGGACGGAAATCCGCCGGCAGCAGCGGGTCTCCGTGACGATCGGGCGGACTCTTCAGGCATGCGGATCACCGTTTCCGGATGGGATCGGAGGATGAAGACACCCTACCGAGTGCTCCTGAGAGCACGCACGAGACGACGCGGATCCGACCGGATCCTGGCATCCCGTCTCGTCCTTCCCGTAGCCTGAGCTTCGTGACCGGCCACGACGCCCCCGACCCCGACCCGCGCTTCTCGACCGCCGCGATGGCCGTCGGCCCCGACAGCACGCCCGTCCCCCGGAGACGCGTCTTCTCGTGGGCCCTGTGGGACTGGGGCTCCGCCGCGTTCAACGCCGTCGCGACGACCTTCGTGTTCACCGTCTACCTGACGAGCTCGTCGTTCGGCGACAACACGGCGTCGTCCCAGGCACTGTCCACGGCCCTCACGATCGCCGGTCTCATCGTGCTCGTGATCGCCCCGGTGACCGGGCAGCGCACCGACGCGTCGGCGCACCGCAAGCTGTGGCTCGCCGTCAACACCGCGGTGGTCGTGGTGATGCTCGGGCTGATGGTGTTCGTACGCGCCGATCCCGCATTCCTGTGGTTCGGTCTCGTGCTGCTCGGCGTCGGCACGGTGTTCTTCGAGCTCGCCGGCGTGAACTACAACGCGATGCTCGCGCAGGTGTCGACACCCGCGACGGTCGGCAAGGTGTCGGGCTTCGGCTGGGGCATGGGCTACCTCGGGGGCATCGTCCTGCTGCTGATCGTGTACTTCGGCTTCATCCACCCCGACGTCGGCCTGTTCGGGGTCACCGGCACCGACGGCCTCGACGTGCGCATCTCGATGCTCGTGGCCGCCGCCTGGTTCGCGGTGTTCGCGATCCCCGTGCTCATCGCCGTGCCCGAGAACAAGCCCGCTCCCGGCCGCGCGCGGGTCGGCATCCTCCACTCCTACGCCGTGCTGTTCCGCGACATCGCGAGCCTGTGGCGCGACAGCCGGCACACCGTGTACTTCCTGCTGGCGTCGGCAATCTTCCGAGATGGGCTGACCGGCGTGTTCACGTTCGGCGGGGTGCTCGCCGCCGGCACGTTCGGGTTCAGCGCCGGCGAGGTCATCATCTTCGCCATCGCCGCCAACGTCGTCGCCGGCATCGCCACGATGTCCAGCGGCAGCCTCGACGATCGATTCGGCCCCAAGCCCCTCATCGTCATCTCGCTCATCGGCCTCGTCGTCAGCGGCAGCCTCGTCTTCTTCCTGCACGCGGGCGGCCCCACGATGTTCTGGATCTTCGGGCTGATCCTGTGCCTGTTCGTCGGCCCGGCGCAGTCCGCGTCGCGCACGTTCCTCGCACGCCTGATCCCCCCGGGACGCGAGGGCGAGGTCTTCGGCCTCTACGCGACCACCGGCCGCGCCGCGACGTTCATCGCGCCGGCCATGTTCGGCTTGTTCGTCACGATCGGCGGGGCCCAGTACTGGGGCATCCTCGGCATCGTGCTCGTGCTGCTGGTCGGACTGATCCTGCTGCTCCCCGTGCACTCCCGACAGGAGCAGCTGCGCCACCGCGACTGATCGCGAGCACGTGCGACTCCGAGCCGGCTCAGCGCAACCGCGCCAGCATGCGGGCCGTCTCGTAACGCGTGCGCCCGAGCGGAGTACGCGGGTCGTATCCGAGCTGGCGGGTGAGCGATTCGTGCCGTGACTGCATGCTGCTGTGGTGCATCGAGAGGGCGGATGCCGCGGCCCGAACACTCTCCGCCGCGACGAGCTCGTCGAGCAGATCGAGGGTGCGTGTGTCCAGCGCGAGCAGCGCAACGACGTCAGGATGCGGCTCGTCGGACGGCGAGACGGCGCGCGCCAGCAGGATCAGCGCGCCCAGGTCCGCGGCATCCACCACCGGATGACGACGGTCGGCGAGCCGCAGCGCGATCCGGGCGTCCCGCCATGCCGCGGGGAGTTCGTCGGGGCCCGCTGCGACCGCATGGCCGACGGGCCCTGCGGTGGGGAGATCGTGCTCGGCCGCGACGAGGCCGGCACGCACGAGGCCGTGCTCCGTGGCCAGCACGGCCGTCGCCCCGCCCGCGACATCCGTCTCACCCGATCGCGCGATCACGCGCAACCGCTGCGCCCCGTCGAGGCGAAGGCGCGCAAGCGCCGTCGCACGCTCCGCCGGGCTCCGCGCCTCGTCGAGCACGACTTCCACGGATCCCGCGGGCGCACGCCGGTCGCCGGAGACGATGACCACCGCGAGCTCGAGACGATCCAGGACCATTGCGTCGTTCGCGTGCGGAGCACCGGTGCGCTCTATCCAGACGCGGTGCTCCTCGCCGCCGGCCGACGGCCACGCGGTCGCGTCTGCGCCGGCGAAGCCCTGATCCTCCGCCGCGTCAGCGACCGGCATCCGTCGCCCCTGCGGGTCGATCCGAATCGTCCGGCCGTGCACGAGCGCCCCGGCGGGCACGCCCGCCAGCACCGCGGCGGCACGGACGAGGGCCTCGACGCCGACGCCGTTCGCGACGAGCGCGTCGAAGTACGCGATGACCTTGAGCGACTCGCTCGCGTCGGGATCGAGAGCGGTCAGGCGGCCGGCGAGTTCCTGCATATGGGCTCCTGTCGGCCCATCCTAGGCGGCCGGCCTCCGCTGCGCGACGGCCGACCGCCCGGGCGTCACGCTCCGAGGATCCTGTCGACCCAGCTGTCGCGCGCGGCGACCATCTGCTGCGAGAGCACGGCCTGGGGCGCGAAGCCCTCGAAGCCGTGGAATCCGCCGGGCCAGACGTGCAGCTCGGCCTGGCCGCCGGCCGCCCAGATCGCGCCGGCATAGGCGACGTCCTCGTCGCGGAAAACCTCTGAGCTGCCGCAGTCGATGAACGCCGGCGGCAGGTTCGAGAGATCGGTCGCGCGCGCGGGTGCGGCATAGATCGACACATCGTCCGTGCCCCGGCGCTCCCCGAGCAGGGCCGACCAGCCGGTCACGTTGCTCCCGCGGTCCCAGACGCCGACCCCGTCGATCTGGATCGTCGACGTCGTCTGGTCGCGATCGTCCAGCATCGGGTACATGAGCAGCTGACCGATCAGCGCGGGCCCCTGCCGGTCGCGGGCGAGGAGCGATACCCCGGCCGCCAGCCCACCGCCCGCGCTGCCGCCCGCGATCAGCAGCCGGTCGAGCTCGATCCCGAGCTCTTCGGCGTGCGCGGCGGTCCACAGCAGGCCGGCGTAGCAGTCCTCGACGGGCGTCGGGTCGGGGAACTCGGGGGCGAGCCGGTACTCGACCGTCACCGCGACGGCGTTGTAGCGGTGCAGCCACCCGAACAGCGCCTGGGCGCCCGTCCACCGGTCACCGATGATCATGCCGCCGCCGTGCGTGTGATAGATCCCGGCGCCGGTGCCGGTGCGTCCCTTCGCCTGCAGGACCGTGACGACGATGTCGTCGCCCTGGTAGCCCGGAATCGTCACATCACGCGCCTCGATGCCCGCCTCATCGAGAACGTCATCGGTCACCGCGAGCAGCGGGTTCGCGCGCAGCATCGGGATCATCTCGGGGGTCAGCGTCGACGGGAAGGCGTCGCCCAGCGCCGCAAGAGCGGCGGCGAGCTCGGGGTCGAACGGCGGGTGTGCGCTCGCCGAGAGTGTTTCGGTCATGGGATCTCCTTCGGTCCGGTCGCGTCCTTGCGACCCCTCCAGCATGCGGGAGGCTGGTGGATGCCGCATCCGCCGTCCGGCCGCGATTCCGTGCCGTCCGACCCGCCGCGCGGCGGGGCTCAGAACAAGAGATCGCGGGATGCCGCAACCCGTCGCCGCCCGTTCACCCGGGCTTCGCCGCACGGTCACCCTGCCGTGACAACGTCGCAGAATGCATCATCCGAGAACCACCGTCATCCTGCCCGCGAAAGACGCCGGCGCATACATCGGGACGACGCTCGAGACGCTGCTGCGCCAGTTCGACGAGCCCGGCGACCTCAAGCTCGTCGCGATCGACGACGGCTCGAGCGACGACACCGGCGCGATCATGGCGCACTACGCCGAGCGCTTCGCGCACGCCGAGGTCCTCACCAATCCGACAGCGCTGGGGCTGGCCAGCGCCCGCAACCAGGGCCTGGAGCGCGTCGAGGGCGACGCCTTCTGCTTCGTCGACGGCGACGACTGGATGGCCCCGCATCGCCTGACGGCGCTCATCGCGGCACTCGACGAGCTGGGCTGCGACTTCGTGCGCACCGACCATGTCACCGTCACCGACGCCCGGCGGGCGCTGGTGCGGGCGCCCTTCCCATGGCGCGGCGTCGCCGTCTCGCCGCGCGAGGCTATCCTCCCACCCGACGAGTCGACGATGGTCGACTACCCGTATGCCTGGGCGGGCATGTTCCACCGCCGCGTGCTCGATGACGGCCTGGCCGCGTTCCCCTCCGGCCTGTTCACGGCCGAGGACCGGCCCTGGATCTGGCGACTGCACCTGCAGGCGGCATCCTTCGCCGTCGTCGACGCCCCGCCGCTGCTCTACCGCCGCGGCATCCCGAGCTCTCTCACGCAGGTGTTCGATCGCCGGCAGCTCGACTTCGGACGGGCGCTCATGCAGGTCGTCGACATCGTCGAGGAGGATGCCGAGGCAACCCGCTTCCGCCCGAAGATCACCGCGACCGTCCTGGCGCTCAGCTCGCATCACCTCATCCGCTCGCGGGGCATGAGCATGGCCGTGCGCGGCGAGCTGTCCGCGGTCATCGGCGCGCTGCTGGCGCGCCTGGACCCGGAGGCGGTGGATGCCGCGCTGCCGCGCCTCAGCGATCCGCGACGCCGTGTGCTGGCCCGGCACCTGCGCAAGGCGGGCCGGGCATGACGCAGGTGTTCGCGCTGCACACCGGGTACGGCCTGATGACCGCGGTGGCCGCGATCGACGCCGGACTCGTGCCCTCGGGCGACGAACGCGTGCTCGTGCCGATCAACTCCGCCGCCGTGCCCGAGACGAACCGGGCGATCCACGAGTCGCCGCAGTTGCGCACGCTGCTGAGCCGGTTCGACCGCATCGAGCCACTCAACCCGCTGCTCGACCCCCTGCACCCCACCGCGTGGGCCCCCGGCGACACGGAGTCGCCGGCATGGGAGCGCCTTCTGTCCCGCGCCTGGCAGGTCGACGCCGACGACCTCGATCTGTTCGTGCAGACGCCGCAGGTCGCCCCGACCCGGACGCTGCTCTCGGTGTTCCGCAACGCACGGATCACGGTCGTAGGCGACGGCCTGATGACCTACGCACCGATCCGCAGCAGGCTCTCACGGAGCATCGCCGGGCGCGTGCAGCACGTGCTCTACCCCGACGTCGTGCCCGATGTCGTACCGCTTCTGTTCACCGAGGTCGGCGCGCAGCCGGTGCCCGTCCCGGCGCCCGCGTTCGCCGCGGTCGTCGCCGAGATCGACGCGGCCTCGGCCGAGCACGACCGCACCGAGCACGGTGCTCCGGCGGCCCTCGTGCTGGGACAGTACCTCGCCGCCCTGGGACTGGTGTCGACCGAGGACGAGACCTCGATGCAGGAGGAGATGGTCGACCGCGCCGTGCACCGGGGCGCGCGCCGCATCGTCTTCAAACCGCACCCGACCGCACCGCCCGCGCTGGCCGACCAGGTCCGCGCCCGTGCGGCCGGGCACGGCGTGGCCTTCGAGCCCTACCGCGGCGACGCGCCGGCCGAGGTGCTCACCCGGCGCCTGTCGGCGGTGGCGGTCGTGGCCGGCTTCTCCACCGCACTGCCCACCGTCCGCGCGCTGTACGGCACGCACACCGAGGCCGTCGGCAACGCCACGGTGCTGGCGGCGCTGCAGCCGTACGAGAACGGCAACCGCATCCCGGCGACGATCGTCGATGCGACCAACCGTCCGGGCGATCCCTACGCGCAGCCGGGCCGGCTGCAGCACCTCGTCGACGCCGTCGGCTACTGCATGCAGCCGCGCATCGCCGCGCATCTGCGCGAACGCGCCGAAGAGCTGCTCGACGGGATCGACCCCGACGAGCGCGCCCGGTACTTCGCACCGCGCCGGCTGGCCGAGCTGCACCTGCCGGGCGGCTCGCGCAGGCTGCTGACGCGCCTGGTGATCGGCAGCGGCGGCACCGGGCGCACCGAAGAGACCCGGCTCGCGCTGCGCGGTGCGGGCCGACGCGCGCAGCGCGCTTGGAAGGCGGTGAACGGACGATGAGCATCACAGCCGCGATCATCCCGGCGCGCGGCGGCTCGAAGGGCGTGCCGCGAAAGAACCTCCGCCCGGTCGGCGGCGTGCCGCTCGTGGCCCGCGCGGTGCACGCGGCACAGGCCGCCGGGATCGACCTCGTGGTGGTGTCGACGGACGACGACGAGATCGCCGCCGTCGCGGCCGAGGCCGGAGCGCGCATCGTGCCGCGCCCCGCCGAGATCGCCGGCGACACCGCGACCAGCGAGAGCGCCGTGCTGCACGCGCTCGACGCGCTGGCCACCGACGGACTCGACATCGACGTGGTCGCGTTCCTGCAGGCGACATCGCCGTTCATCCCCGGGGAGGGGCTGCGGGATGCCGTCGCCGCCGTGCGCGCAGGGCGCTACGACAGCGTCTTCTCGGCGTTCGAGAGCTACGGCTTCCTCTGGCGACAGACTGCCGACGGCACCGCCGAGGGCGTGAACCATGCGGCATCCCATCGTCCCCGTCGGCAGGATCGCGAACCGCACTTCCTCGAGACCGGTGCGTTCTACGTGTTCGACGCCGACGGGTTCCGCGCGGCACGGCACCGGTTCTTCGGCCGGATCGGCATCGCGCCGGTGCCCGAGCGTACGGCGATCGAGATCGACGACCCCGAGCAGCTCGCGGTCGCCTCCGCACTCGCGCCGCTCGTCGACGCGCCGGCGCGCATTCCCGCACGCGCGGTGGTCACCGACTTCGACGGCGTGCACACCGACGACACCGCGCTCATCGACCAAGAGGGCCACGAGCTCGTGCGCGTCAGCCGCTCGGACGGGATGGGTGCGAGTCTGCTCCGGCGTGCCGGCATCCCGCTGCTGATCCTCTCGACAGAGACGAACCCCGTCGTGCGCGCCCGCGCGGCGAAGCTGCAGGCACCCGTGCGGCACGGCGTGACCGACAAGGCCGCCGCGCTGCGCGACTGGGCGGGCCAGCTCGGCATCGCCCTGGCCGACATCGCGTACCTCGGCAACGACGTCAACGACCTGCCCGCGATGGTGCTGGTCGGCTGGCCGGTCGCGGTGGCCGATGCCCACCCGCAGGTGCGTGCGCGCGCTCGCGTCGTGCTGGAGCGCACCGGCGGTTCGGGCGCCGTTCGCGAACTCGTCGATCGCGTGTTGGCCGACTGACGGCATCCCGACCTCGTCACGTCACCGCACGGTCGCGTTCCGTTCACGTGCGGCCGAGAGCCTCGAAGCATGGACGAGAGGACAGCAGCATGACCGTCAGAATCGGCTCGCACGTGATCGGGGGCGGCCACCCCGCCTATGTGATCGCGGAGATCGGCCTGAACCACAACGGCGACGTCGAGCTCGCCAAGCGCCTCATCGACGTGGCCGCCCACGCGGGTGCCGACGCGGTGAAGTTCCAGAAGCGCACCCCCGAGATCGCGACCCCCGAGCACATGCGCGACACTCCGCGCGAGACGCCGTGGGGCACCATGACCTACCTCGACTACCGCCGTCGCGTCGAGTTCGGCCGCGACGAGTACGTCGAGATCAGCGACTACGCGACGATGGCCGGCCTCGACTGGTTCGCCTCGCCGTGGGATGTTCCCTCGGTCGCGTTCCTCGAAGACCTGAACGTCGTCGCGCACAAGGTGGCGTCGGCGTCGGTCACCGACCTCGAGCTGCTCGCGGCACTGCGTGAGACCGGCAAGCCGATCATCCTGTCGACGGGCATGTCGACGATCGAGCAGATCGACCGAGCGCTCGCCGAGCTCGACACCGGACGGGTCGTGCTCATGCACGCGACCTCGACCTACCCGATGGAGCCCGAAGAGGCCAACATCAAGACCATCGCGACGCTGCGCGACCGCTACCCCGGCATCCCGGTCGGATACTCGGGCCACGAGCGCGGGCTGCAGATCTCCGTCGCGGCCGTCGCGCTGGGCGCGGTGGCCGTCGAACGGCACATCACCCTGGACCGCACGATGTGGGGATCGGACCACGCCGCGTCGCTCGAGCCGTCGGGCCTCGAGCACCTGGTCCGCGACATCCGCATCGTCGAGGAGGCTCTCGGCGACGGCGTGAAGCGCGTCTTCCCGGGCGAGCTGGCTCCGATGGCGAAGCTGAGGCGCGTCTCGGCATGACATTGCTCGCCGCCCGCCCCTCCTCGGGTGCCGCCGCACGCCGCGAACCGGCGTCGCGGCCGGCGCCGCGACCCGCCGCCACGCTGCGCGTGGTGGCCATCGCCGACGCCGACTCGTACGTGAAGTGGGCGGCGACGATGCTCGACTCGGTCACCGGCATCGACGCGCGCATGCTCATCGTGCGCACACCGCTGACCGTGAGCCGCGCGCAGGAGCGCACGGCTCTCGCCGGCACCGCACTCGCCGCGGGCGAACCGGCCGCTCGGGCGGTGTCGCGTGTCACGCATGGCGGCATCGCCACCCGCCTGCACGCGCTGCGAGCCGATGTCGTGCTGATCGGCGGCCGCGGACCGTTCGTGCGCCTCGTGCAGCGCGAGATCGACCGGCTCGCCGACCGGCCGGTGGTCGTGACCGGGATGCCGGGCATCTCGATTCCGGCTCAGGCCGGTGCGGTGAAGTACCGGCGGCACAGCGATCTGCTCGTCGTGCACTCGCTGCGCGAGCGCCGCGCCTTCGCCGAGCTGAGTCGCCGGCTCGGGATCGATGTGCCGCTGGGACTCGCGACGCTGCCGTTCGCCCGCCCGCGCGAGCGCGCGAGCGGCGGCACCGACCTCGTGTTCGCGGCGCAGGCCATCGTGCCCCGCTCCCCCGACGAGCGTCAGCGGCTGGCCGATGTGCTGGTCGCCGCGGCCAAGGCGCATCCCGAGCGACGCGTCGTCATCAAGCTGCGCTCGCGGGCCGGCGAGAACGAGACCCACTACGAGCAGACCCCGCTCGTCGATCTGCTGCGCGAGCGCCCGGACAACCTCGTCGTCTCATACGACCCGATGACCACCGCGCTGCAGACCGCCGAAGGGCTCGTCACCATCGGCTCCACGGCCGCGATCGAGGCCCTGGCGATGGGCGTCCCGGTCATCGCGCTCGACGAGTTCGGCGTGCGCAAGACGCTGCTGAACACGGCGTTCCGCGCGAGCGGTCTGCTGGGCGGCGCCGATGACGTGATCGCGCGGCGGTTCCGGCATCCCGACCCCACATGGGCTGTCGACAACTACTTCCATGACGCGGCGGAATCGACGTGGTGGACGCAGGTCACCGAACTTGTCGAGCAGCGGCGCCGCGGCACGCTCGCACCGCGGCCGGTTCCGCCGCCGCGCGGAGGGGCGCTGCACACCGCCTTCGAGCGCAAGAGCGTGCTCGGAAACGAGGACCGCACGCTCTCCGGGGCCCTCGCGCTCGCCGTGGGAGTGCCACTGGCCGGGGCGATCGTGCGGCTGCGCCGCCACCGGCACCGCGGTGCCGCGCACTCGTGGACGGACGAGTCGGGCGACCTCACCGTCACGCCCGCGCTCTATCACGACCCGATCCGCCGGCCGCGCTGACCTCACTCCCCCCAGGCGTCGGCGAGTTTGGTGAGCAGGCGTGCGAGCTCGGCACGCTCTGCGTCGGAGAAGTCCGCGAGCGCGTCCTCGATCGCGGCGCGGCGATTGCCGCGGAAGCCCTTGACGATCCGCGATCCCTCATCGGTGAGCACGATGCGCGTGCGGCGGGCGTCGTCGGGGTCGGCCTCGCGCTGCACGAACCCGAGTCCGACGCACTGCTGCACGAGCCGTGACGCGCGCGGCTGATCGACGCCGATCCGATCCGCGATCTCGCTGACCGACAGAGGGGTGGATGCCGCGGCCAGCGCCTCGAGGAGGCGCAGGCGCGCCGGCCCCGCGAAGCGTCCGTGGCCTCCCGGCCATCCCGCCATCGGATGTCCTCCGCCGTGGGGCCCGAAGGGGCCCGGGCGTCCTCCCGCCCACGGTCCGCCGTGCGGGCCTCCGCCGTGCGCGTCGCCGTGGGGACCCCCGTGTGAGTCGCCGTGCGGACCCCCGTGCAGGTCATGGTCGCGCGGGTCGTGATCGTGGGGACCCGGCCCCCACCCACCCCGTTCGCCGGGACGGGGTCCGCGCCGCCCCCGCAGCCGCGCCAGGGCGGCGGCGATCGCGTCGGCGGAGTCAGGGGTCGATGCGCTCATGCCTCGAATTTTACATGTGACTTGACATGCAACGCCAGAGCATGTCACACTACATGTACTTGTCATCTGACATACACCGAGCGGCAGCCTCGAGAGCGGCCGCCACGAAAGGACTTCCTCATGGACACGCAAGACAACACCCCCGAGGAGGGCGCAACACCCTCCGACAGCACCCCCGACCAGACCGCCGCGGCCGCCGAGAGTTCGGCAGACGCGGGCACGACGCCCACCGATCGCCGCCCGCTGGGCGCGTGGCTCCGACTGGTCGACCGCCTCATCTCGCGCGAGTTCGCCACGGCCTTCGCCGACGACGAAGTCACCCGACGCGACTGGATGCTGCTCAACGCGGTCGCCGGCACCGTCGACGCACCGTGGATGACCGAGCACACCGGCAAGCGCATCGTGCGACTCGCGCGGCGCGGCTGGATCGCCCGCGTCGACGGCGGCTGGTCGTTGACCGACAGCGGCCGCGAGGCCCTCGACCGACTCGGCGCGAAGGTGGACGCGGTGCGCGCCAAGGTCGCCGGGGCTCTTCCCGCCGACGAGTTCGCACAGCTGACGGCCTCGCTCGAGACCATCGCCCGCGAACTCGGCTGGGACGAGTCGCAGCCGATGCCGCGCCGCGAGCGCGCCGCAAAGGGCCGCGGGCGCGGCGCCGGCCGGCGTCCGTTCGACCACGGCGAGGGCTTCGGCGGCTACGGCCCCGAGTTCGACGAACGCCGCCGCGGCCACGGCTACGGCTACGGTCGCTACGACGCCGAGTGCAGTGACCCCCGCCGTCACGGGCACGGGTTCCCCGGCGAGCGCAGGTTCGACGGCCGCCGCGGTCGCGGGTTCGACAACGCCGACCGCGAGTTCGACGGCCCGCGGCGCGGCCACGGACGCTTCACGCGCGACGACGTCGAGTACGCCCGCGGCTACGCCGGCCACACACCCGGGTTCCCCGACGAGGGCCCCGACTTCGGTCCGGGCGCACCTCGCGAGTACGGCTTCGGTCCGGGCCGCCGCGGCTTCGGCCCCGGACACCACGCGCACCTGCGCGACGAGTTCGAGCGCCGCCACCACGGCGGGCACGGGCACCACGGGCACGGCAAGGGCCACGGGCACGGCAAGGGCCACGGGCACGGCGCCGACGTGCGGCATGCCGCCGAGCAGGCGTACGAGCGGGGCTTCTCGGCCGGGTTCTCCGCCGGCGCCGACGGCGCGGCGTCCACCCCCGGCGCCTGAGCACGCGACCGGGTCGCCCCTCCCGGGCGGCCCGTCGGCCGCTGAGAGTGCATCTGGTGGACGAGGAGGAGGGAAGCACCCGCATCCTCGTCCACCCGCTGCACTCTCACCGATGGGGCTGCGCCCCTTCTCACCTGGCACCGCCGGCGCCGGCCCCACCCATCCGACAGCTGTGTGAACCGGAAGTTCACTACGCTTTTCGGAGCTGTCCGGCCCCGTCGTCGGCGAAGCGAGCACAGCGCGCCACCCCACGCCGCCGAAGGCGCCCGGTTACGCGTGTCATCGGCCCGAAACACGAACCCTGGCATCCTTGACGTCATGCCCGCACCGACCCTGCTCGCCGTCTCGCACGGCACCGACTCCGCGCCGGGCTCGGCCGCGATCGCCGAGCTCGTCGACCGGGTCGCCGCACGCCTGCCGGACGTCGATGTGCGCGCCGCCTTCGTCGACGTGCAGGAACCAGATGCCACGGCCGCCGCCTCGGTGGTCGATGGGCCGCTCGTGATCGTGCCGCTGCTGCTGTCGACGGGCTTCCACGTGCGCGTCGATCTGCAGGCCGCGGCCGCCGCCCACCCGGACGCGACGGTCACTCCCCCGCTCGGCCCCGATCGGCGCCTGGTCGAGGTGCTCGCGACGCGCATCACCGATCCGCGACGGCCCGTGATCCTCGCGGCCGCCGGCTCGCGAGACCCCGCCTCGGCACCCGCGTGCGAACAGGCCGCCGCCCTTCTGCGAGAAAGCGTCGACGCTCCCGTGCATCTCGCCTATCTCGCGGCCCGCCGGCCGTCGCTGGCCGACGCCGCCGCGCAGCATCCCGACGCTCTCGTCGTGCCGTATCTGCTCGCGCACGGGTTCTTCCACGACCTGGCGGCGCGCACCGCCCCCGACCACGAGCTGGCCGCACCGCTGCTCGACGGCACGGGGGCACCCGACGCGATCGTCGACCTCGTCATCGACCGCTACGCATCCGCGCCGCGCTGACCGCACCGCGCAGAGCGCCTCCAGCACCCGGCAAGTCCATGACGCCGCATGTCTTCGAGCGTCATCGCGCAACCCCGCGTGACGAACTGTGACGTCATAAGGCACCGCGACGTCATACGCCGACGGCACCGACACATTCCTCCCTACTCTCGACCCATCCACATTCCGTCGCGGGTTCCTCCCGCCTGGTCGAAGGGGGTCGTCGTGACGATCGACACCGCTGCCCGCCCTGTCCGCGGTGCACGCACCCGTACGAGCAGGGCGCCGCAGAAACCGAACGCGCAGTGGAAGATCGACGGCAAAGAGCCGCAGAACCCCACCGAGGTGTTCAAGGCCGAAGACGACGGCCTGAACGTGCGCACGCGCATCGAGGAGATCTACTCGAAGGAAGGCTTCGACTCGATCGCGGGCGATGATCTGCACGGGCGCTTCCGCTGGTGGGGGCTGTACACGCAGCGCAAGCCCGGCATCGACGGCGGCCGCACCGCCTCGCTCGAACCGCACGAGCTCGAGGACCGCTACTTCATGATGCGCGTGCGCATCGACGGCGGACAGCTCACCACCGAGCAGCTGCGGGTGATCGGCGGCATCTCGACCGAGTTCGCCCGCGACATCGCCGACATCACCGACCGGCAGAACGTGCAGCTGCACTGGGTGCGCATCGAGGACGTCCCCGAGATCTGGCGCCGCCTCGAGGCGGTCGGGCTGCGCACCACCGAGGCGTGCGGCGACGTGCCCCGCGCGTTCCTCGCTTCGCCCGTGGCCGGCATCGCCGCCGACGAGCTCATCGACCCGACCCCGCAGCTGCGCGGCATCGTCGACACCTACATCGGCGACCCGAGCGTCTCGAACCTGCCCCGCAAGTACAAGACGGCGATCACCGGACACCCCAGCCAAGACGTCGTGCACGAGATCAACGACTGCTCGTTCGTGGCCGTCGAGCACCCCGAGCTCGGCGTCGGCTACGACCTGTGGGTCGGCGGAGCCCTGGCCGCCGTGCCGCGGCTCGGCGAGCGCCTGGGCGCCTTCGTGCCGCCCGAGCGCGTCGTCGAGGTCTGGTACGGCGTGACCCGCCTGTTCCGCGACTACGGCTACCGGCGCCTGCGCAACAAGGCGCGCATGAAGTTCCTGCTGGCCGACTGGGGCCCCGAGAAGCTGCGCCAGGTTCTCGAGACCGAGTACCTCGACGCCCCGCTGCCCGACGGCCCCGCCGCTCCCGAGCCGGTCGGCGCACCCGACCACGTCGGCGTGCACAAGCAGAAGGACGGCCGCTACTTCATCGGCGCATCCACGCTCGTCGGGCGCGTGTCGGGCTCGACGCTGACGGCCGTGGCCGACCTCGCCGAGGCGAACGGATCGCAGCGGGTGCGCACGACCGCGTTCCAGAAGATCCTGGTGCTCGACGTTCCGGAAGAGCGGGTGGATGCCGTCACCGCCGGCCTTGAGAAGCTCGATCTGTCGGTGCGCCCGAGTATGTTCCGCCGCGCGACCATGGCCTGCACCGGCATCGAGTTCTGCAAGCTCGCGATCGTCGAGACCAAGGTGAACGCGGCGCACGCGATCAGCGAGCTGGAGAAGCGCCTCGGCGACCTCGAGCCCGAGATCGGCCGCCCCATCAGCCTGCACGTGAACGGCTGCCCGAACTCGTGCGCGCGCATCCAGGTCGCCGACATCGGCCTGAAGGGCCAGCTGATCACCGACGCCGACGGCAATCAGGTGCCCGGCTACCAGGTGCACCTGGGCGGGGGCCTCGCCACCGAGGGCCGCCCCGAGGCGGGCCTGGGTCGCACCGTGCGCGGCCTGAAGGTGCCGGCCGACGGCATCGCCGACTACGCCGAGCGCGTCATCCGCCGCTACCTCGCCGACCGCGAGACCGGCCAGACCTTCGCCCAGTGGGCGCATGCCGCCGAGGACGAGGCGCTGGTATGAGCACCGCGACCACGACACGGCGCGATGCGGCGACGCTGCACGCGCTCGTCGACGAGGGCCTGCGTGTGCTGGGTGATGCCCCGCGCACGCACGGGCCGGAGGCGAACGCCGAGGAGGCGATCGCCTGGGTGGTCGAGAATTTCCCGCTGCGGGGTGTGGCGGTCGCCTCGTCGATGGCCAACGGCGTGCTGCCGCACCTGGTGTCGCAGCATCTGCCCGGCGTCGACGTGCTGTTCGGCGACACCGGCTACCACTTCGCCGAGACGACGTTCACCCGCAACGAGGTCGCCGAGCGCCTCGACGTCACCGTCGTCGACGTGCGACCCGAGCTGACCGTCGCCGAGCAGGACGAGAGGTACGGCAAGGACCTCTTCGCCCGCGACCCGAATCTGTGCTGCGCGATGCGCAAGGTCGACCCGATGCACGACGCCCTGCAGGAGTACGAGGTGTGGCTGACCGGCGTACGGCGCCAGGAGAGCCTGCTGCGCTCGAACGCCCCGCTGATCACCTGGGACGAGCGCAACGGCCTCGTGAAGGTCAACCCGCTCGCGGCGTGGAGCTTCGACGAGCTGCTCGACTATGCGGGCACCCACGACGTGCCGATCAACCCGCTCGTGGCGCAGGGCTACCCCTCGATCGGATGCGCGCCGTGCACGCAGCCGGTCACCGATGGCGAAGACCCCCGCGCCGGGCGCTGGGCGGGGCTTTCCAAGACCGAATGCGGGCTGCACCTGTGAGCGCGCAGGTCCGCGGGCGCGTCGACCTCGTCGGTGCCGGCCCCGGTGACCCCGAGCTGCTGACCCTGCGCGGGCTGCGCGCCCTGCGCGAGGCCGACGTGATCATCGCCGACCGCCTCGGTGCGCGCGCCGTGCTCGACGGCCTCGTCGCCGCCGGTGAGCGCATCACCGCGCAGGTCGTCGACGTCGGCAAGCTGCCCGGCCACCACCCGGTGCCGCAGAACGTCATCAACGAGATGCTCGTCAACTTCGCGCGGGCCGGCGCCCGTGTCGTGCGCCTGAAGGGCGGCGACCCCTTCGTGCTCGGTCGCGGACGCGAAGAGCAGCTGCACTGCGAGGCCGCGGGCGTCGACGTCGCGGTCGTGCCCGGGGTGACCAGCGCCGTCTCGGTGCCGGCGGTCGCCGGCATCCCCCTCACCCACCGCGGTGTCGCGACGAGCTTCACCGTCGTCAGCGGCCACGACCAGATCGAGCAGGTGCCCGGTGGACGCGACCACACCGTGGTGCTGCTCATGGGCGTGGGAACGCTCGGTCACTCCGCCGGAGTCCTGGCCCGATGCGGCCGCGGCGGCGACTGTCCCGTCGCCATCGTCGAAGATGGATATGGACCCGGCGAACGCGTCACGATCGGGACCCTGGCCACGATCGTCCACGCCGCCGCCGAGCGCCATGTGCGCAACCCCGCCGTCATCGTCATCGGCGATGTCGTGCGGCTCGCGTACGACCACCCCGACAGCGCACTCATCGGCGCTGGCGAGCCCGCGACGGCCGCGGCATCCTGACCCTCTCCTGTCGAATCGAAAGGCACTCTGACGTGACGAGTTCTGCTCCCCTGCGCGTGGCGATCGTGGGCTCCGGCCCCGCCGGCATCTATGCCGGCAACCTCCTCAGCAATGCCGTCGCCGAGAACGGCGGCACGGTCGCGATCGACCTGTTCGAGTCGCTGCCGGCACCCTACGGGCTCATCCGCTACGGCGTCTCGCCCGATCACCCGCGCATCAAGGGCGTCGTCGACTCGCTGCACCACATGCTGAACGACGGCGACATCCGCTTCCTCGGCAACATCGAGATCGGCCGCGACATCGCGCTCGACGAGCTGCGCGAGCGCTACCACGCGGTCATCCTCGCGACCGGCGCGCTGCGCGACGCGGCGCTGGAAATCCCCGGCATCGACCTGCCCCGCTCGTACGGCGCCGCCGACTTCGTGAGCTGGTACGACGGGCACCCCGACGTGCCACGCACCTGGCCGCTCGACCAGACGCAGGTCGCGGTCATCGGCAACGGCAACGTGGCGCTCGACGTCGCGCGCGTGCTCGCCAAGCACGGCGAAGACATGCGCACCACCGACGTGCCCGACAACGTGCTTGCAGGCCTCGAGGGTTCGTCGGTCACCGACGTCCACGTGTTCGGCCGCCGCGGTCCGTCGGGCATCAAGTTCACGCCCATCGAGCTGCGCGAGCTGGGCGAGGTGCGCGACCTCGACCTCATCCTCGACGACGCCGATTTCGAGCTGGATGCCGACACCGTGCCCGCCAGCAACCAGGTCAAGGTCATGCAGCGCATCCTCAACTCGTGGCGCGACCGCGAGGTCGGGCAGGCGTCGCGGCGGCTGCACCTGCACTTCTGGCACACGCCGGTCGCCGTGCTCGGCGACGAGGGCGGCGTGACCGGGCTGCGCTTCGAGCGCACGCGTCCCGGTGCCGACGGCACCCTGGAGCGCACGGGAGAGTTCCGCGAGTACGAGGTCGGCGCGGTCTACCGGGCGATCGGCTACTACGGCACGCGCGTCGAGGGCGCGCCGTTCGACGAGGCGCGGGGCGTCGTCCCTAACACCGGGGGCAGCGTCGAGCCCGGTCTGTACGCGACCGGCTGGGTCAAGCGCGGGCCGATCGGCCTCATCGGCAGCACGAAGTCCGACGCGCTCGAGACCATCGGGCACGTCGTGGCCGATGCCGCGGCCGGACTGCTGTCGGCGCCCGTCGAGGGCGACATCCTCGACCTGCTCGCCGAGCGCGGCGTACGGCACACCGACTGGGCCGGCTGGCTCGAGCTCGACGCGCATGAGCGCGCCCTCGGCGAGAACCACGAGCACCGCCGCGAGCGCGTGAAGGTCGTCGACCGCGAAGAGCAGGTCGACATCTCCGGAGCCGGGGTGCTCGCGCTGTGACGTATGTCATCGCGCTGCCGTGTGTCGATGTCAAGGATCGCGCCTGTGTCGACGAGTGCCCCGTCGACTGCATCTATGAGGGCGAGCGCTCGCTGTACATCCACCCTGAGGAGTGCATCGACTGCGGCGCCTGCGAACCCGTCTGCCCCGTCGAGGCCATCTACTACGAGGACGACCTACCCGAGGAATGGGCAGATTACCTCACCGTGAACACCGATTTCTTCGATGACCTGGGCTCGCCCGGCGGCGCTCAGAAGCTCGGCCCCACCCACGTCGACCACCCGCTCGTGGCCGCACTGCCACCGCAAGGAGATTGAGGGATGTCGGAACTGCAGGATGTGCTGATCATCGGCGGCGGCCCCGCCGGACTCTCCGCCGCGCTGAACCTCGGCCGTTCGGTGGCCGAGGTGACCGTCATCGACGCGGATCGCCCGCGCAACGCGGCGACCCTGAAGGTGCACGGCTTCCTCACCCGCGACGGCATCGCGCCCAACGAGCTGAAGAAGATCGCGCGCGAAGAGCTGAGCGCCTACCCGACCGTGCACTACCGCGCGCGGCAGCGCGTGTTCCGCCTCGGGCGGGATGAGGGCGTGTTCGTCGCCGAGATCGGCCAACGCCAGGCGACCGACGTCGTCTTCGCGCAGAACGTGCTGCTGGCCACGGGCCTGCAGGAGACGCTCCCCGCCGTTCCCGACCTCATCTCGTACTACGGCATGAGCCTGTTCAGCTGCGCCGCCTGCGACGGATGGGAACAGCGCGGACAGCGGCTGGGCCTGTTCGGCGCGACTTCCGACCTCGCGGACCGGGCACGCCTCATCGCGCGCTGGACCGACGCGCTCACCGTCTTCACGCACGGTGCTTCCCTGATCGACGCGGTCGCCGAGGCCGAGCTGGCCGCGGCGGGTGTCACCGTCGAGCGCACGCCGGTCGCCGCCCTGCACGGTGAGAAGGGCCGCATCGAGAGCGTCGAGCTGAGCGACGGCCGCAGCGTGCCGCTCGACGGCGGGTTCATCCGTCCGGAGTGGAGCGTCGACCTGTCGTTCCTCGACGGCATCGTGCCCGACCGCGACGAGAACGGCCATGTCGTCACCGACGGCGCCGGACACACGAGCGAATTCGGCCTGTACGCCGCCGGTGACGTGGCCGAAGGCCCGCAGCAGCTCATCGTCGCGGCCGGCGCCGGGGCGCGTGCGGCGGCGGTCATCGTGCACGACGCGGTCGGGGTCGTCACCTCGCACTGACGCCACCTCGCGGCATCCACCCCCGCCGCCTTCTCGGCCGCTGAGAGTGCAGCGGGTGGACGAGAGCGCGGGTGCTTCCCTACGCCTCGTCCACCAAGTGCACTCTCACCGTCGGGCCGCACCGGATGCGCCGACATCCGACGTCGGGAGGCACCCCGCGTTCGTCTCGCAGGATGTTTTCGCGATCCCGGGCGTGTCGCACGGCGTGTCACGCCGCTCGCGGCGACCCGTCCTGCGAGATGGACAGTGCCCGCGGCAAGAACCTGCCTCAGCCCCCGAGCGCCCCGTCGGAGCGCTCGCCCACGTTCGTCACGTGGAAGTTCTGGAACGAACGGGATGCCGTCGGCCCGCGCTGTCCCTGATACCTGTTGCCGTACGGCCCGGTGCCATAGGGCGATGCCGCGGCCGAAGACAGCTGGAAGAAGCAGAGCTGCCCGATCTTCATTCCGGGCCACAGCTTGATCGGCAGGGTCGCCACGTTCGACAGCTCGAGTGTCACGTGCCCCGAGAACCCCGGGTCGATGAAGCCGGCCGTCGAGTGCGTGAGAAGACCGAGCCGGCCGAGCGACGACTTGCCCTCGAGCCGCGCGGCGATGTCGTCAGGCAGCGACACCTGCTCGAACGTCGACCCGAGCGCGAACTCGCCCGGATGCAGCACGAACGGCTCATCGGGCGCCACCTCGATCAGGTGCGTGAGGTCGGGCTGGTCCTCAGCCGGGTCGATGAACGGGTACTTGTGGTTGTCGAACAGCCGGAAGTACCGGTCCAGGCGCACATCGACGCTCGACGGCTGGACCATTTCGGGGTCCCACGGGTCCAGCGCGATGCGCGCGTCATCGATCTGTCGGCGGATATCGCGGTCGCTGAGCAGCACGTGGCCAGCCTACCGAGGCCTGATCGGCCGAAAAAACCAGTAGTCGACTACTGAGGCACGCCGCCGCGCCTCGCGCTAGCCTCGGGGCCGTGTCGAGGGGACTGCTCATGCGCACGAAACTGATCGGGATGCTGGGGGCCACGGCCGTTGCGATCGCGCTCGTGGGGGTGGCACAGCCGGCAGCCGCCGCGTCGGGCACAGCCACCGTCGACGGCGTCGCATACTCGTATTCGGGCACCTCTGCCACGGCGACCGGGCTGGCCGGCTCGTTCACCGGCACCGCCCTCACCATCCCCGACACCATCACGGTCGACGGCGCCGCATACGACGTCACCGCCATCGGCGACGACGCGTTCCGGGGGGACGGGCTGACCAGCCTGTCCCTCGGCGACAAGGTCGCCGCCATCGGCGACTGGGCGTTCTACGACAACACGCTGGCCACCATCCCGATCGGAGACCAGGTCACCGCCATCGGCGCCAGAGCATTCGGCCAGAACTCCCTGACCAGCCTCACCATCGGCGACCACGTCACCGCCATCGGCGACTGGGCGTTCGGCAACAACCCGAACCTTGCTTCGGTCACGTTCACCGGCCCGGCTCCGACCCTGGCCGGTGTTCCCTTCCCGGAGAGCCCGACGGTCCACTTTCTCTGCTCGTACGCCGACCCCGCCACGAACAAGCACCCCTTCACCACCGGCAAATGGCAGGGGTACACGTCCGTCGGATCCGAGTCGAGCCTGACTTACAAGGCCAACGGCATCCCCGGCGTCACCGGCGCCGAACACACGATCGGCTGCGGCACCACCGTCGCCGCCGACGACGCCGCACCGAAACTCCCCACCGGCGCCCACTGGTACACCGACACGGGTGCGACCACAGAAGCAGCCGGCGCCATCTACACAGACACCACCGTGTACGCCGGCGCCCCGGCCTCGGTCACAGGCGAAAGCAAGGGCATCCGCTACCGATACGACCTGAACGACGTGGATGCCGGAGCCACCGCACTCGGCTTCGCCGTCGCTGGCGACCACGAGGCTCTCACTATCCCCGACACCGTGACCTTCGACGGCACGACCTACGACGTCACCACCATCGGCGACAACGCCACCAGCGTCATCCAAGGGGCGTTCGCCCTCCAGAACCTGACCAGTCTCACCCTCGGCGACAATGTCACCAACATCGGCGACTACGCGTTCGCAGGCAACGACCTGACCACCCTCACCCTCGGCGACAGCATCACCACCATCGGCGCCCACGCTTTCGATAGCAGCGGCCTGACCAACCTCACCCTCGGCAACAGCATCACCACCATCAGCGCCTCCGCTTTCGCATACAACAGCCTGACCACCCTCACCCTCGGCAACAGCATCACCACCATCGGCGCCTCCGCGTTCTTCGACAACAGCCTGAACACCCTCACTCTCGGCGACGACATCACCACCATCGGCAACTACGCGTTCGAGAACAACAGCCTGACCACCCTCGCCCTCGGCGACAACGTCACCACCATCGGCGCCGCCGCATTCGGCCACAACCCCCTTGGAACGGTCGCATTCTCCGGAGCAGCGCCCACCACAATCACCGCGGCCGGCACCGGCCACCCGTCGTTCACCTCAGACCCGACGATCCACTTCACCTGCTCGTACGCCGACCCCTCCACGAACACGAACCCGTTCACCACGGGCACCTGGGAGGGGTATACGTCCGTCGGCACCGAGCCGGCCCTGACGTACGACGCCAACGGCATCCCCGGCGTCACCGGCACGGAACACACCATCGGCTGCGGCACCACCGTCGCCGCCGACGGCGCCGCACCGACGCTCCCGAAAGGCGCGTACTGGTACACCGACACGGGTGCGACCACGAAGGCGAGCGGCGCGATCTACGCCGACACCACCGTGTACGCCGGCGCACCGGCCCCGGTCGAGGGCACGGCCGACGGCATCCGTTACGAATACGACCTCAACCACGTGGATGCCGGCGCCACCGCTATCGGCCTGGCAGCGGGGTTCACGGGCACAGCGATCACGATCCCCGACACCGTCACATTCAACGCCACGACCTATGACGTCACCGCCATCGGCGCCGCGGCGTTCGAGGGTGTCGGCTCGATCGACGCGGTCGACATCGGAGACAACGTGACCACCATTGAGTCGACGGCCTTCGCACGCACGTCGATCGGCAACCTGCATCTGGGCTCGTCCGTGGCCACCATCGGCACTGCCGCATTCGACACGACCGGGCTCTCGCAGATTGCGATCCCCGCGTCCGTGACGTCGATCGGCTCGGCTGCCTTCGGCGGGCCGGCCGTGCCGCAGATCGTGAGCTTCGACGGCTCGGCACCGGCTGTCACGGGGGCCGATGACGCCCAGATCCCGTCGTTCTCGCGCACGGCCACGATCATGTTCACCTGCTCGTTCGCCGATCCCACCCGCAACGGCAGCCGCTTCGCCGTCGGTGAGTGGATGGGGTACACCTCCCAGGGCACCGACGTGACCGTGACCTACGACGCCAACGGCATCCCGGGCGTGGTGAGCAGCAGCACCACCACAGGATGCGGGACCGCCCCCACCCCGCCCACGGTCCCGCGCGGCGTGGGCTGGTTCGCAGATCCGGACGGCACCACCCTCGCCTCACCCGCCGACTATTTCCACGACACGACGAGGTATGCCGGCTCCATCCCCGTGCAGTGCGCGTCCGGTGGTGTCGAGTACTCGTACGAGCCGCTGCATCCCGAGAAGGGCGCAACGGTGGTGGGCCTTGCCCCGTCGTTCACCGGGACCGTCGTCGACATCCCCGCCCACGTGACGCTCGGCGGCACTGAATACACGGTCACGACCATCGGTACGGGCTCGTTGCAGAACCGAGGTCTGACCGCGATCACCCTCCCCGACTCGGTCACCTCGATCGACGACTTCGCCCTCGGCCAGAACGACCTGACCTCCGTGACGATCCCCAGCTCGGTGCGCACCATCGGCGATGAAGCCTTCGGTGCGAACCCGCGGCTGGCCTCCGTCACGTTCACCGGTGCCGCACCCGCCATCACGACGTCAGGGTACCCGTCGTTCCCCGAGGCGACGACCATGTACTTCACGTGCGCGTACGCCGACCCCGCGACGAACGCCGACCCGTTCACCCTCGGCACCTGGCAGGGCCGCCCGTCGGTCGGCAGCCGCATCACCTACACGTTCGATGCCAACGGATACCCCGGCATCGATGCCACCACCACCCAGTCGGTCGCCTGCGGCGACAGCAACGCCGGGGCGCACTCGCCCGCGATCCCGACGGGATTCCATTGGTACGTGGATGCCGCTGCCACGACCCTCGCCGACACCGACGGCACCCCCCGCTACAGCGACACGACCTTCTATCTCGGCGTGCGCACGAGTGTGCCGCCGGCCCCGGCCATCCTGTTCCATCTGGCGGTGACGGGCGCGCCGTTCACACCCTCGGCGCCGATCACGGTGACCGGCAGCGGTGTTCCGGCCGGTACCCTCGTCGCGATCAGCGTGCACTCCGACCCGGTGTCGCTGGGCACGGCGACCGCCGACGCTTCCGGCGCGTTCACTCTGACCGCGGAGCTGCCCGCCGACCTGGCGACCGGTGCGCACACGATCACCGCGTCGATCACGGTCGACGGCACGACCTCGACGCAGTCCGTACCGATCACGGTCGCAGCCTCGCAGACTGCGTCGACGACGCCGACCACGACCACCAGGTCCACCACGACCAGCGACGCCAACACGACGCTCGCCGTCACCGGCGGTGACACCAACGCACTGCTGCCGTGGGCATGGACGGGAGTCGCAGCACTCCTGGCCGGCCTCGCACTCGTGGCGGTCCGACGTCGTCGGGTCTGATCAAGCCGTGAGCCGGGCCCGCAGCATCCCGATCTCTGCCTCGCCCAGTCCGCCCGAACGCAGGTACGCGGCAGATCCGCCCTGGTCGTCGACCCACTCCAGCATGGTGCGCATGGCGTCGGGCGGGGTCGCGGTCACGAGAGCCACGATCTGCGGAAGCATCGGCACGCCGGTCTTCGCGACGCCCTCGAGCATGCGGTCCGCCCATTCGCCGGAGAGGTTCTGCTCGCTGACCGCATAGTCGGCCACGATGGCGTCCCGGTCGGCGCCGACGGCGTCGAGCAGCAGCGCGGTGGCGACGCCGGTGCGGTCCTTGCCGGCCGTGCAGTGCACGAGCACGCCGGGCTTGCTCTCGTCGGTCGGTGTCGCGACGAGGCCGGCGACGCGGGCGAAGGATGCCGCGGTCCCCTCCAGCATGCGGATGTAGAGATCGCCCAGCGTGGGGATCTCCTTCAGCACCGCACGCACCGACTCGCTCGACATCGCGGCGGGCGCACCGATACCGGGTGCCGCGCCCTCCAGCACCGACAGGTGCTCGGTGTCGAACCGGCGCTCGGGTAGCCGGTCGGGCGCCTGCGCCCGCTCGCCGTCGGTGCGGAAGTCGACGACCGCCCCGATCGGGCTCGCGTCGAGCTCTGCGAGGCCCGCGTCGGTGACTCCCGACAGCGCATCCGAACGGTAGAGCACGCCGGTGCGGATCTGCCCGCCCCCGCGCAGCGGCATGCCGCCCGTGTCTCGTGAGTTGTAGGTTCCGGCGAACAGCGGGGTCATGCGGTCTCCTTGAGTTCGGTGATCACGCTATCGGAGCGTACGGTCGAAAGGTGGGCACGGCGACGGGAGAAACCATGGACGAGGTGAGAGCGGCACGGCGCGGGCGCGGCGTGAGCGTCGGCCTCGACCGCGACCGCATCGTCGCCGCCGCACGCACGCTCGATCCCGACACGCTCACGGTGCAGGCGGTCGCCGACGCGCTGGGCGTCGACCGCAAGGCCGTGACCTACCACGTGTCAGGACGCGACGGTCTGCTCGAGCTGCTCGCCGACGATGCGTTCACCGCCCGGTTCGAGGTAGTCGAGATCCCGGTCGGCACCGACTGGCAGACCGGACTGCGGCTCATCGCGTCGTCGATGCGCGACATCCTGCTCGGATCGGGTGCGATCGTCAGCCACATCCGCTTCGACCCGTCGACGCGGGCCGCGGCCCTGCATCCGGCCGAGATCGTGCTCGGCACGCTCGTCGCCGCCGGGTTCGACGAGACCGTCGCCGTGCGCGCGATCGCGCTGGTCACCGACGTCGCGATGGCGCACGCGCGCGGAGTGCTGCTGAACGCGCGCGCCGGCGGTCACCCGCAGCGCGCCGAGCTGCACGAGGCGCTGTCGACGATGGATGCCGCAGCCAGCCCCCATCTGCGACGCATCGACGACGCCGGGTTCTCGACGTTCGACGAGGAGCAGTTCGCGTTCGACCTCGACGTCATCATCCGTGGGCTCGAAGCACGACTGGCCACACCGTAGGTCAGAGCTCTTCGTCGATGACGCCCCCGAGCCGGCGCGCGGCATCGGTGTCGCGCAGTCGACGGTACAGGCGCAGCCGGCGCGGGTGACCACTCAGCTGGAAGAGGCCTCTCGGTCCGTAGAACCCGCCGGCTGCGGCATCCGCCCCCAACGCCATCAGCGCCGACTCGGCGGCCCGCCGCGGAGGGTTGCCGAAGCTGTGCACGACGGCGTCCACGACGCGGTCCGGCAGCAGCGCGCGGATCGGCGCCGCGATGGCCGTCGCCGGCGCGACACCGGGGTGGCACAGGGCCACATGCAGATCGGGCTCGCGGCGACCCAGCTCCAGGCCGAACAGTCCGAGTGCGAGCTTCGACTGCGCGTACGCGCGGAAGGCTCCGTACCGCTGCTCGCCCTGCAGGTCGTTCCAGCGCAGGCGTCCGACCGCCGCAGCGAGGCTGCATTGCACGGCGATGCGTGCGCGCCCGGCACGCAGGAGGGGAAGGATGCCGCGGACCAGCGCCGCCTGCGCGAGCAGATTCGTCTGCCAGTGCAGCTCGTAGCCGTCCGCGGTGACGTGACGGGTGCGGTCGCCGAGCAGCACGATCCCGGCATTGAGCACGCACAGGTGGATGGGCTCGTCGAGGCGCGCGGCGAACGCGCGCACGGAGTCGAGGCTCGCCAGATCGAGGTCGGTGACCGTGCTGCCCGGGATGTCCGCGGCGACCCGCTCGCCCTTCTCGCGGTTGCGGGCGGGCAGGATGACGCGGGCCCCTCCCTCGGCAAGCGCGCGGGCGATCTCGAGCCCGATGCCCCCGGTCGCGCCCGTGACGAGAGCGGTGCGTCCGGCGTACGGCTGGTCGGGGGTCACTCGGCCATTCTGGCGCGTGCGCGGGGTGGGGTGTGTTCAGAACTCCGCAAGTATCGGCGCTGGGCGGCGTTTTGCGGGCCGTTCGCGGCGTCGGGTGTGCGGATGTGAGGAGTTCTGAACGGCCCGCGCCGGAAAGGGTGCCGCGCGGAGCCTGTTATGCTGGCCGGAGCGCGTTTCGACGCGTGCGGGGCTGTAGTTCAATGGCAGAACTTCTGCTTCCCAAGCAGACAGCGCGGGTTCGATTCCCGTCAGCCCCTCCAAAAGGTCCGAGGTGCCGCGAGAGGCGGTGCATCGGACCTTTTCGCGTGGCCGGCATCGGATCGAGCCTGCAACGGGTGGGCCTATGCGGCCCGAGGCTCCGTTCAGTGGATGTCGACCACCTGGCCCGTGTTGTTGTCGTAGAAACGACGACGGCCGTTCTCCACGACGAGCTGAAGGTCGCTGCCGACGGGGAGGGCGTAGATCCCGATGATGGCGGGCTCGATCTCCGCAACCTGATTGAATGTGGCAACGGCCATGTTGTTCGGGTCGGCAAGGTACTCATCGTCATCGATGTCGGAGAGAAACCTCCAGCCGTTGTCGGCGGGGTTCGTCGATGGTTCCCGCACGAGCCACGTCAGACGCCCGCGGCCCGAAAGGATGTTCTTCGAGACCACGCAGCCGCCCGAGTTCTGGACGAAGTCAGGAGTGCTCACGGATGTACTCCTTCATGCGCGCGGTGATCTTTTCACGATAGGGCAGCTTCTCTGCCACTTCGAGCGGGGAGACACCGTATCGGGACGAGCGGGATGTGAAATCAAGCACGGGCTGCGCGAACCAGAGATCGTAAATCGGTGCGAGCTCCTCATCGGTGTACTTCATATTCAGCACCCACTGAAACGCGAGCACACCGCCGCCATCGGGCGTGTTCACGTCGACACCTCGGCCGATCAGCCGCGCTGCGAGAGCCGCGTCGTGCTCGACGTCGTGTTTGACGTGCCCGAACAGCACATGCAGCAGCGTCGTGCCGTCATCGCCGACTGGACCGATGACTGCATCCCGGTCGAGAAGGAAGTCTGCGATGGCGTACCGCGCATCGGGTTTCGTGTTCATGATGGCACGACGCAGCAGGCTCATTCCATTGAAGAGCTCTCGCTGGTCGCCCTCCTCGAACAAGGCGAAGAAGTCGTCGGCGGACTTCATCGTGGCAGTGAGGTCGATCTTCATTCTCGGGGTCTCCCGTGGGGAAGCGGCGGACGGCGGTCACTCGTATTTATGGCCCCGATTGGTGCCCGGCAACTCAGGTCGATAGTTCGCCGGATCGTTATACCAGTCACGGAACTCGGCAGGTGTCAAGTTCCCATCGACATACTCCTGCCACATGTCATGATATTTCGCTCCTGGGACATGCCCCATGTCCCAAACGCCACTCCGGGGCGTTCCCGGTGTCCATTCGATCGGCGTCCCGGTGGGATCGCGCACGACCCCGTCCGGCCCCTTCGCGTTCTCCCACACATCGTCGACAACCCCCTTCCGGAACGACGGCCGGCTTCCCGGCTTCAGGTATGGGCGCGTGTCGACGGGGTGCACCTCGGGTGCTTTGCCGTGGAGGAGTTTGGTGAAGAGCTCGCTGGCTTTGTCGAGGAGGGGTGATGCGCAGCCTGCTGCAGACGATGATCAACGTCGTGAAACAGCTCGGGATCCACGCCCTGTCCAAGTCGCAGGCCGGTTCATTTCGATGCGATGGCCGATCGCGTCGATATCGTCGCGGGGCGTTCCGCCACCCTCGCCGCCGAGACGATTTATGCTGGCCGGAGAGCGTATTCAACGCGTGCGGGCTGTGACTCACCGGCAGAACTTCTGCTTCTCAAGACAGCGCGGGTTCGATCCCCGTCAGCCCCTCTCAAGCTCCGGCATGCGGCTGGCGCAGAAGGGCGAACCGGCATGGCACAGACATCTCTTCGGCCGCTGGAGCTCGGCGATGTGCCGGCCCTGACCGCGCTGCTTCGTGAGAACCGGGAGCACCTGCGTCGGTGGGATCCACGCCGCACGGACGACTTCTTCACCGAAGACGAGCAGATCCGGCGTGCCCGCAGCACGCTCGCCGAGATGGATGCGGGCGACTCCGCGGCGTTCGTCATCACCGACGGGGACGAACTGCTCGGCCGCCTCACCCTGAGCGGTATCGTCCGCGGCGTGTTCCAGTCGTGCGCGATGGGCTACTGGGTGCGAGCCGATCGCCTCGGCCGCGGGCACGCCACCCGCGCGGTCGAGCTCGCCACCGCCCACGCCTTCGGCGAACTGGGCCTGCATCGCGTACAGGCTGAGACGGTGCGCGAGAACGTCGCGTCCCAAATCGTGCTGCGGCGCAACGGCTTCACCCAGTACGGCGTGGCCCCGAAGTACCTTGAGATCAACGGGCGCTGGCGCGATCACCGGATGTTCCAGCTGCTGGCAGAAGATGCTCCGCCGAGGCCTGCACCACCGGCATCCACTGCGGTCGACGTCATCACCACAGAAAGACTCGCTCTGCGCCAGATGACAGCCGACGACATCGACGACATCGCCGGGTTGCTCGGCGATCCCGACGTGATGCGCTACTACCCGCGGCCCAAGACGCGCGAAGAGGCCCGGCGCTGGATCGACTGGAACCGTGGTCTCTACCGCGACCACGGCTTCGGCCTCTGGTACATGACGCTTGCGCAGAGCGGCGAGTTCATCGGCGAGTGCGGTCTGACGATACAGATGGTCGATGGTGTGCCCGAGGTCGAGGTGGGCTATCACGTTCTGCCTGCTCATCAGGGGCGCGGCTACGCCACCGAGGCCGCGGCCGCGTGTCGTGACGCCGCCCGCGAGATGCTCGGAAGCGACCGCATCATCGCGGTCATCAGCCCCGACAACCGCCCGTCGCAGATCGTCGCCGAGCGTATCGGTCTGCGCCTCGAGAAGCACGCCGAGATGTACGGCGAAGGCCGCCTGATCTACGCGTCGCCTGGCCAGACATAAGCGCAGGCGCCTTCGTCTCACTCAGGGACCCGAGGTCCCTTCCCCTGCCTGTGCCGCCCACACCTCGCGCAGCTCCCGGTGGATGCTCTCGCGCACCCGGGCGGTGACCTCCGCCCCGGCCACGAGCGTCAGCGGCACGGTGCCGAGCGCGGGGAGTCCCTCGATCGGCCGTAGGCCGGGCGCGAGGCGGGCCCGCGAGGGCAGCGCGGTGATGCCGACGCCCGATCGCACCGCGCCGAGCAGGCTCGCCAGGTCGATGCACTCGCGCTCGATCGTGAAGTCCTCCCCCAGAGCGAGCATCCGGTCGCGGATGACGCAGGGCCGTGCGAACGCGACGAGCTGATGCGCGGGCACGGTCGCACGATCCGAGCCGACCCAGCGCAGCGGAACATCGGCGACGTGCTCGACGCCGCGCCCCAGGTCACCGAATCCGATCGCCACGGTCGCGGTGCGCTCGTGCACGAATTCGCGCAGCCGCGCAGTGCGGTGGAATTCATACCGGATGCCGCGGTGCGGGAACTCCTCCTGCAGAACGCGTCCCACCCCTTGCAGCATCGGCGCCGACGTGTACTCGGTCGAGGCGACCACGATGTCATCGGCGTCGGCGCACCCCAAACGGGCCAGCGCGGCATCATGGGCCGCGAGCAGCGCATACGCCTCGTGCAGCAGGTTCTCGCCCTGCGCTGTGAACGCGATCGACCGCCCCTGACGAAATACGATCGGGAATCCGAGCTCGTCCTCCAGCCTGCGCAGATGCCCACTCACGGCGGGCTGGGACAGGTGCAGCGCCTCGGCCGCCCGACGCACCCCTGCCAGCGAGGCCACCGCGATCAGACTGCGCAGAGCGGTGATGTCCAGGATCGCCATGTATCCACCTCCCGTGACCGATCACGTTCGGTGATCGGTTAGGTCTCGATGGTACGCCCGCACCGAAGCTGACAGGACGCCGCAGCGCATGTGCGCGCTGCTGCATCCCGAGGAGGTCATCCCATGTTGTTGAATTCGCTGCTCGCCTCCGAACTCGCGCGAGCCAAGCAGGCCGACCTACGGCGCGCAGCCGAACATCATCGCCTGCTCAATTGCGTGCAACACGCAGCCCATCGCTCGGCGCCGGGCACGCCGGCATCCATCCACCGAACGGGGTGCACAACCGACTGATCGGTGGATCCGCGAATCGGGGCCGCGCACGAGGCACACTCGGAGAATGATCAGGTTTCTCGATCGATCACACCCGTAGCATCGGCCTCCGCCGACGCTGGGAACATGCGAATGGTTCCCGTCTGCGCCGCCTTGTTCATCGCGATCAGCTATCCGATCGGAGCGCTGGCCGTTTCTGTGGTCAGCCCCTTCCTGCTGATCACGCTGCGCTTCACCGTGATCGCAGCAGTGCTGTGGGGGTGGCTGTTGCTGCAGCATTTGACCCGGCCGCAACGGACGTTGCTGCCGCGCGGCGTGCAGTGGGGATGGAGCATCGCCGCAGGCATTCTGGTTCAGGGCGTGCAGATCCTCGCCGCGTACTGGGCGATCGCGCACGGCGTCGGCCCGGGCATGTGCGCGCTGGTGATCGCGATGAATCCGGTGGCGACAGCGGTGCTGGCCCGCGTGCTGCGCGGCACGCGCGAGAACCGCTGGGGATACCTCGCGCTGGCCTTGGGCGCGCTCGGTGTGGTGATCGCGTGTCTGCCGACGGTGATGGCCGATCCCCGGCTGGGCCCCGGGCTCATCGCTGTGCTCATCGCTCTGACCGGCCTGGCCGTGGGCTCGTTCCTGCAGGGTCAGCATCTCGCCCATGTCACGCCGCTGGCCTTCACGGCCGTGGGCAGCGCGGCATCCGTGCCACTCGCGCTGGTGCTGGCCCTCATCGCGCCCGAGCATGTCACGCATCCGCGCGAAGCGATCGTGCTGCTGGGAGTGCTCGTGGTCACGTCGGCATTGGGCGTGGGCCTGTACGCCGCGTGCGTGCGGCGCTCGGGGGCGCGGCACGCATCGGTGATGTTCGCAGTCATCCCCGCCCTCGCGGCGGTCGGCTCGTGGGCGATGCTCGGAACGGGGATCGAACCGTCGACCCTGATCGGGCTCGCGTTCGGTGCCGTGGCATGCCTCGCCCAGGTCAGATCCGCCCGAGTCGCCGCTGCCCGAGTGCCCGTCGTCACCCCGCGACCATGACATTCGTTCTATGCCACCGTCGCTTCCCGTCGGCAGGATGGAGACAGCCCGGACGGCCCGTTCTGCCCCCGCGCATATGTGAGGAGGTCTCACCGTGAGCCCCATCGTCGAATCGCTCGTGCTCTGGGTCGCCTTCGCCGCGGGCTGGCTGGCGGTCGCCGCGGCCGCGCTCCGACGCGCGCCCGAGCTGCCTCCGGTGCGGTTCACCTGGTGGGGCCTCGTGCTGTGGTTGGTCGTGGCGATCCCGTCACTGATCCAGCTCGCCGTTCCCCGGCTGCTCGAGCACGGCATGCGCGACGATGCCATCGTGCAGCACGGCCAGTGGTGGCGGCTCATCACTGCGAACGTCCTGCAGGACGGGGGTCTTGCCGGCACGCTGAGCAATCTGTCGATCCTTGCGGTGACGCTTCTGGTCGTGGGGCGCACGGTACGTGGCATCCTGGCCGTGCCGATCTACGTCGTCGGCGGCATCGGCAGCATGCTGCTGCAGCTCTCGAACCCCGGTGCCGGCAACTCGATGGCCACCCTCGCGCTGCTCACAGCGGTGGTCGTCATCACCCTTGCACGGCCCGTGTCGCCGGCGACGCTGATCGGCTCCGCGGTTCTCATCCTGATCGGCGCCGGGCTGACCGTACTGAGCAACGAGCACGGGCCGGCAATCCTGCTGGGCCTGGCGATCGGGGTGGTGGTGCGGCTGGTGCAGCGCGCAGGGCGACGCGCCACCACCACGACGAGCCAGGATCGGCCGAGCGCATGACCGCGGTGACCGAGCAGCCGCTGCGAGTCCACAATGGCGCTGTGCACCTGGCCGGGTCGATATGGCGGCCGTCGGCAGAACCGCGCGGTCTCGTCATGATGCACCCCGGCTCTGGCCCGAGCGATCGTCACAACGACGTGCTGTTCCCGCCGATCCGCGCGGCGCTGCTCACTGCCGGCATCGCGGTGTGCTCGTTCGACAAACGGGGTGTCGGCGGCTCGACCGGCGACTGGCGCGACGCCGATATCGCGATGCAGGCGGATGATCTTCTCGCCGGCCTCGGCGCCGCCCGGCGGGTCGTCGGCCCTCTGCCTGTCGGGCTGTTCGGTCACAGCCAGGGCGGGTGGGTCGTGCTCGAAGCCGCCGCCGACGCACATGCCGATTTCGTGATCATGAATTCAGGGCCGGCGGTGTCGCCGCGCGTGCAGGAGACATACTCCACCGTGCAGACCCTGCACCGGCAGGGATGGGACGATGTCGCGGCCCAGACCGGACTCGCCACCTTCTCGCGCACGATGGATCTGCTCTCCCTGACCTTCGAAGAGGCGCAGCCGCAGGTGCGTGCGCTCCCGCTCGTCGAAGAGCTGATCGCGGCCGGAGTGTTCATCCCGACGGATGCCCGGCTGTGGTCGCTCGCGGCACGGCTGATGCCCCACGGCCCCGCCGACGCCCTGAGCGCGCTCGAGGTTCCGCTGCTCGCGCTACTCGGCGAAGGCGACGACATCGTGCCGGTCGGCGAGTGCGCCGACGTCTTCCGACGCCGGGTACGGTCCGATCTGCTCACGCTGCGCATCCTGCCCCACGGCGACCACCGTCTGCAGCACGATGACGCCTTCGTACCCGGCTACCTCGACGCGATCACCGGGTTCGCCGCGGCGCACACGAAACGCGCCGTCTGACGCGGCGGGCTTCGGCGATCGCTCGCCGCTTCCGGAGCCACGTGTCCCCCGCCCCGGTACCGTGGAAGCATGACCGAGGCCGCGGCATCCACACCCCGCTCCCCCGAGATCCCGCTCGGCGATCGCCCGGCCGACGCCGTGCCCGCGCACTGGCTACTCGCCCGGGTGGGCAAGAAGGTGCTGCGTCCCGGCGGCGTGCAGCTGACGAAGAGACTGGTCGGGATGCTGCCACTGACCGGCGCCGACGTCGTCGAACTCGCCCCGGGTCTGGGATTGACGGCGCAGATGCTGCTGGACGCCCACCCCGCCTCGTACATCGGCGTGGAAGACGATGCGTCGGCCGCGAGCCTCGCCGCCGAGGCGATCGGCGCGCGCGGGCGCGTGATCGTCGGCGACGCGAAGAGCACCGGCCTGCCCGACGCCTCGTGCGACGTGGTTCTCACCGAGGCGATGCTCACGATGCACACGAACGCGCACCGGGGCGAGATCCTCGACGAGGTCGCACGCATCCTGCGGCCGGGCGGCTGCTACGCGGTGCACGAGCTCGCCCTGGTGCCCGACGACATCACCCCCGAACAGGCCGACGACGTGCGGCTGTCGCTCGTGCGCTCGCAGAAGGTCAACACGCGCCCGCAGACCACACCCGAATGGCGCGCGTTGTTCGACGCGCACGGGTTTGACATCCAGCGCATCGAGCACGCGCCGATGCGCCTGCTGCATCTGCGGCGCCTCATCGCCGACGAGGGCGTGCGCGGGACCTTGCGCATCGTGCGCAACGTGCTGCGCGACGCCGACGTGCGCCGGCGCATGCTGACCATGCGCGCGGCCTTCACGCGCAACGAAGACCACATCGCCGCCCTCGCGATCGTGGCCGTCCGGCGAGAGGAGAGAGCATGACCGACTCCGACGAGCAGATCGTCGACGCCCGCGTGCGCGGCGAGATGAGCTGCGCCGACATGGCGATGGGCGCCTTCGACGCACTGGCCGACCAGGCGAGCTTCGTGCTCGTGGCCGATCACGACCCGCGCGGCATCCGCTACATGCTGCAGGCCGAGCGCCCGGGCGCCTCCGGCTGGGACGACCTCGAGTCCGGCCCCGAGCTGTGGCGGGCCCGCATCACGCGCACCGCCTGACCCGCTACCGCTTCGGCAGCCACGCGTCCGCCCGCGCGGCGAGCGCGCACACGGTGCGCGCGGCGCTGGATGCTGCGACCCGCGTCGACCACGAGATGCCGATCTCACGGTTGGCGTCGGCATCCCGGATCGGCACCTCGACGACGTCGGTGGGCGCAGGGCTCGCCGGTGGCAGGATCGCGACACCGAGCCCGACCGAGACGAGTCCGCGCAGCGTGTGCACGTCTTCGCCCTCGAACCCGCGCTCGACGACGGCGCCCGACCGCTCGAGCATGCGATCGGCGAGGATGCGCAGCCCGTACTCCGGCCGCATCTGCAGCAGCGTCTCACCGTCGATCTCGCGCAGGCGGATGCCGCGCCGCGCCGCGAACCGGTGGTTCCGGGGCACGGTGAGCACGAGCGGCTCGGCATAGAGACGGACGGTGTGGATGCCGCCACCGCCGCCGTACGGCGGCGACAGCAGTGCGACATCCGTGCGGCCTGATTCCAGAGCCTCCAGGCACAGATCGCGCGCGCCCTGATGCAGCACGAACCGGGTGTCGGGGCGCTCGGCGAGCACGGCGCCCAGCAGCGCCGGCACCACGACCCGGCCGAACGTGTGCTGGAAATGGATGGTCGCGGTGTTGTCGCGCTCGGCCGCGCGACGCTGCGCGATGCCGGTGCCGGCGAGCACCTCGTCGAGCGCACGGCGTGCGTGCGGCAGCAGGTCGGCCGCCTCGGCGGTGAGCGAGACCCCGCGCCCGCGTCGCTCGAGCACGGCGAAGCCGAGCCCGTCGGCGAGCCGCGCGAGGCTGCGGCTGACGGTCGACTGCGGAACCCCCAGCTCGTCGGCCGCCGCGCCGACGCCGCCCGTATCGGCGACGGCGATCAGATACGGCAGGTCCGCGAGGATTTCGCGCAGCGGAGGTGCGGCGGCGTGCGGCATCCACCATTCATAGCACGAGTGGATGCCACTACACCGACTCATGCATTTGAGTCACGGTTTTGATGCGCCTAACGTTGCCCGACGTGAAGACGATGCCGGTGCCTGTCGTGTGGGAGGGCCATCCCAAGGGGTCCCCCGAGTACCGGCGCATCCTGCTCGCGCTCGCCTGCGCCGGCGTCGCGACGTTCGCGCAGCTGTACTCGCCGCAGGGCGTGCTGCCCGAGGTCGCGGCCACCCTGCATGTCACGCCGGACCAGTCGGCACTGCTCGTGTCGGCCGCGACGATCGGGCTGGCGATCGGCGTGCTGCCGTGGTCGTGGCTGGCCGACCGCATCGGACGCCTGCCGGCCATGAAGTGGTCACTGGTCGCCGCCACCGTGCTCGGGATCGCGGTCGTGACGTGCCCGTCGTTCGGCGGCATCCTGGCGCTGCGCACGGCAGAGGGCTTCGCCGTCGGCGGCCTGCCCGCACTCGCGATGACCTACCTGCAAGAAGAGGTGCACCCGCGGCACGCGGCGCTGGCCGCCGGCACATACGTCGCCGGCACCTCGCTCGGAGGTCTTGCCGGCCGCATCATCGCGGCACCGATCGGCACCTGGTTCGGCTGGCGCTGGGGTGTCGGCACCGTCGTCATCGTGGCCGCGGCGGCCGCCGTGGCCTTCGCCGCGCTCGCGCCGCGCGCCCGGGGGTTCCGCCGCACGCCGCGCGAACAGCAGGCGCCGATCGCACGGATCGTGTGGCGCCACCTCACCTCACCGAGGATGCTCACGTTGTTCGCGCAGGGGTTCCTGCTCATGGGCGGCTTCGTGACGATCTACAACTACCTCGCCTTCCGGCTCGCCGCGGCGCCGTTCGGGCTGTCGACGGCGGTGACCTCGCTGCTTTTCCTCGCCTATTTGTCCGGCACCTGGTCGTCTCGGCGCGCCGGCGCCGCCGTCGAGAAGCACGGGCGGCTGCGCGTCCTTCTCGCGATGACCGCGGTGATGGTCGCGGGCGTCCTGCTCACGCTCATCCCGCTGCTGCCCGTCATCTTGGTGGGGCTCGTCGTCCTCACGATCGGCTTCTTCGGCGCGCACGCCGTCGCCAGCGGCTGGACGGCCGCCGCCGCCCGCACGGGCCGCGCGCAGGCGACCTCGCTGTACAACCTCTTCTACTACGCGGGGTCGAGCGTCGTCGGCTGGGCCGGTGGGGTCGTGTTCACCCACCTCGGCTGGGATGCGACGGCCCTCGTCGTGGCGGCGCTGGCGGTGGGTGCGGGATGCTGCGCGGCGGTGTTCCTACGCGGGCGGCGGGCGTGAGAGCGGGGCCGCACCGCCGCGCCCGCCGCAGCCCGACGAGACCCGCGACGGCGGCGACGGGCTTGAGCCAGATCAGCTCGCCGAACCGGTACTCGCGGCCGCGTACGAGCCGGGCTGCGAGGTCGGGGCGCAGCATCCTGAGGTACATCCGCCCCTTCTGCGCGTGCAGCGGGTCGGAGACCACCCTGATCGCCTCGGCACCCTCGATCATCCCGATCGCGTTGCGGATGTTCTCCTCGGTCGTCAGGCTCTCGCGCTCGCGCAGCAGCCGGCCGGTGTATCCCCGCTCGCGTGCGTAGCGGGCGAGGATGTCGGCCTCGGGCTCGGAGCCTGCCACCGCGCCCCCGCAGACCACGAGAGTCGCGTCAGCGCGGTCGATCGATCGGATGCCGGCGCGCACCCGATAGCGGTTGACGAGGTTGGCGCGGCTGCCCTTATTGCCGAAGCCGAGCACGACGACCGCCTCGCTGCGCGGGTGCGGCACACCCGGCCCGAGCTCGCGACGGCTCGCACGGAAGTTCATGACCTCGCCCCAGGCGAGCACGCCGCCGAGCACCGCCAGCGGGATCGCGATCAGTCGGGCGCGCACGACCCCAGCGTAGGCGGGGTAACGGAGCTGCGGATGTCGCGGCCCGCCGCCCGCTCAGACGTTCGCGGCGTCCTCGACGAGCGCGTCCTCGGCCGAGACCCGCGCCATCGCGCGCTCCACGGCGTCGACATCGCGCACGGCGCCCTTGTCAGCCGACTGCGCCATGACGGCGTACGCCCGCAGGGCCGCCGAGACCTCGCGCACGCGGGTGCGCGGCTTGTAGCCGCCGGCCGCCAGCAGCGCGCGACGCCGCTCGGCGAGCACCCCGTCCGGCACCTCGAGCACGAGTGCGCGGGTCGGGATGTCGATCGAGATGATGTCGCCGTCCTCGACGAGGGCGATCACGCCGCCCGAGGCCGCCTCGGGCGAGATGTGCCCGATCGACAGGCCGCTGGTGCCGCCCGAGAAGCGGCCGTCGGTGATGAGCGCGCACTTCTTGCCGAGGCCGCGGCCCTTCAGGAACGACGTCGGGTAGAGCATCTCCTGCATGCCGGGGCCGCCCTTGGGGCCCTCGTACCGGATCACGACGACGTCACCCTCGCCGACCTGCTTGTTGAGGATCTTCTCGACGGCCTCCTCCTGCGACTCGCATACGACGGCGGGGCCCGAGAACGTCCAGATCGACGGGTCGACACCGGCGGTCTTGACGACCGCGCCGTCGACGGCCACGTTTCCGCGCAGCACGCCGAGTCCGCCGTCGGCCGAGTACGCGTGCTCCACATCGCGGATGCAGCCGGCCGCGGCATCCTCGTCCAGCGCCAGCCACCGCTCGGACTGGCTGAACGCCGTCGACGACCGCTTGCCGCCGGGCGCCGCGAACCAGACGTCGCGCGCCTCATCGGTGGCCGAGCCGCCACGGATGTCCCACTCGTCGAGCCACGCGCCGAGCGTCTTCGCATGCACCGAGTGGACGTCTTCGTGCAGCAGCCCGCCGCGACGCAGCTCGCCGAGGATCGCCGGGATCCCGCCGGCCCGGTGCACGTCCTCCATGTAGTACGTGCGGTCGTAGGCGACATTCGGCGCGACCTTGGCCAGGCACGGCACGCGGCGCGAGACCGCGTCGATGTCGTCGAGCCCGTAGTCGACGCCGGCCTCGTGCGCGGCGGCGAGCAGGTGCAGGATCGTGTTCGTCGACCCGCCCATCGCGATGTCGAGCGCCATGGCGTTGTCGAACGCGTCGTGCGTGGCGATCGAGCGCGGCAGAACGGTCGCGTCTTCGTCGTCGTAGTACTTGTGCGCGATGTCGACGACCAGTGCACCGGCCCGCTCGTACAGCGCACGGCGGGCGGTGTGGGTTGCCAGGACCGACCCGTTGCCGGGCAGCGCGAGACCCATCGCCTCGGTGAGGCAGTTCATCGAGTTCGCGGTGAACATGCCCGAGCACGACCCGCACGTCGGGCAGGCCGACTCCTCGATGCGCAGGATGTCGGCGTCGGAGATGCTCTCGTTCACGGCCTCGCTGATCGCGTCGACGAGGTCGAGGGTGCGCACGGTGCCGTCCTGCAGCACGGCGCGGCCCGACTCCATCGGCCCGCCGGAGACGAACACGGTGGGGATGTTCAGACGCAGCGCCGCCAGCAGCATGCCGGGCGTGATCTTGTCGCAGTTCGAGATGCACACGAGCGCGTCGGCCTGGTGCGCGTTGACCATGTACTCGACCGAGTCGGCGATGAGGTCGCGGCTGGGCAGCGAGTAGAGCATGCCCGAGTGGCCCATCGCAATGCCGTCGTCGACCGCGATCGAGTTGAACTCGCGGGCGATGCCGCCGGCCTGCTTGATGGCGTCGCAGACGATGCGGCCGACCGGCTGCAGGTGCGTGTGACCGGGGACGAACTCGGTGAAGCTGTTGGCGACCGCGATGATCGGCTTGCCGAAGTCGGAGGCGTCGACGCCCGAGGCGCGCATGAGCGCGCGGGCGCCGGCCATGTTGCGGCCGTGGGTGACAGTGCGGGAACGGAGTACGGGCATTCTTCGATTATGGGGTGGTGGTGGGATGCCGCGGCAGACGCCGCTGATACTGGTACTGCCACCACTACCCTGGTGTGATGGTGGTCGATCCGCGGCGTCGAGAGCTGGGCGCGTTCCTGCGCTCGCGCCGCGAGCGTCTCGACCGCGCGGCGCTCGGCCTGCCCGCGGGCGGGCGCGGCCGGACGGCCGGCCTGCGCCGCGAAGAGGTGTCGGTCTTCTCCGGGGTGAGCATCACCTGGTACACGTGGCTCGAGCAGGGCCGCGACATCCACCCCTCCCGCCAGGTGCTGCTCGCGGTCGCCGAGGCCCTGCGGCTCACCGATGCCGAGCGACGGTACGTACTCGACCTCGCCGGCTACGCCCCGCCGCGGCCGGCCCGGGTCGAAGAGGCCCCCGCGCACGTGCAGCGGCTCATGGACGCCCTGCCACACCCGGCGTATGCGCTCGCACCCGACTGGGGCATGGCCGGGTGGAACGCGGCGTACGAGCGGCTGTATCCGCCGATCGCCGACGTCGCGCGCGGCGAGCGCAATCTGCTGTGGCTCGTGTTCACCGACCCGTACGTGCGACGGCTGCTGGATGACTGGGATGTCACGAGCCGGCGCTTCCTCGCCGAGTTCCGGGCCGAAGCGGCACGGTCCGCCGATCCGCACGTGGCGCAGCTCGTGCAGGCGCTCATCGAGGCGAGCCCCGAGTTCCGCGCCGGGTGGGAGTCGTACGACATCGGCGGATTCGAGTCGCGCGAGCGCGTGTTCCACCTTCCCGACGGCCGGGCCGTGACGTTCGAGCATCACCAGCTGCGGCCGTCCGACCGGCCCGATCTGCAGGTCGTCCTCTACACGCCGGTGTGACGGCATCCGGGCCGCAACATGTCGCCGCGTGTCGCCGTGTGACGACACACAGCGTCGCGCGACGACATATACGATCCCCGTGCGCTCTCGGCCTGGCACGGTGGAGGGGAACCGCCGGACGAGCCGTCCGCGCGGCATCCCCCTCATCCCGACGCCAAGGAGTCCTCATGTCCAGACCCATCCGACGCACGCTGCTCGCCAGTGCCGTTGCGAGCCTGGCCGTCATGACCCTCGCGGGCTGCAGCCTCGCCGCCGACGCATCGAGCAGCTCCGACTCGTCGGCGAACAGCACCGTCTACTTCGGCGTCTCGGCCGCCGAGACCGGCCAGTACGCGCAGTACGGAGAGCAGTTCAAGCAGGCGTTCGACCTGGCCGTCGAGCAGGTGAATGCGAACGGCGGCATCGACGGCCACCCCGTGGCGCTGAAGTACGAGGACTCGCAGTCCGACCCCAAGCAGTCCGTCACCGTCGCGCAGAAGTTCGTCGCCGATCCCGACGTGATCCTGGTGTTCGGCGACTACTCCTCGGCCGCGTCCATCCCGGCCTCGCCGATCTACACGTCCGGCAAGCTGCTGCAGTACGGCTTCAACAACTCCAACGCCGACTTCACCGACAAGGGCACCGACTACCAGTGGTCGAGTTCGACCACGACCGCCGACGAGTACGTGTGGGAGGCCGACTACATCAAGGACCAGGGCGTCGACTCCATCGGCGTCACGTATCTGAACACCTCGGACTGGGGCATCCCCGCCTACGACGCGTTCAAGGCGGAGGCCGACAAGATCGGCCTGAAGATCACCGACGCCGAGGCCGTCGACCCGACCTCCGACGACTACCGCCCGTCGCTGACCAAGGCCGTCGCGGGTGACCCGGAGGCATTCGCACACCTCGGCTACGGCCCCGACTCGGCCAAGCTCGTCACGCAGCTGCGCGCGATCGGCTACAAGGGGACGTTCTACGGCGGGCAGGACGAGCAGTCGTTCGATGAGACGCCGGATGCCGAGGGGTCGGTCATCCCCGCGCAGTTCGTCGCTTCCAACCCCGACGAGGCCGTGCAGGCGTTCGTCACGGCCTTCCAGGCGAAGTACCCCGACGACAAGGATGTGACGAGCTTCGAGGCCGGCGCCTACGACGCACTGAACATCGCCGTGGCCGCAGCCAAGGCCGGCGGCACGACCCGCGCCGGAATCCTCAAGGGCTTCCAGGAGATCAAGGACGTCCCGAGCGTCGTGTACGGCAGTGTGACGTTCGATCCCCAGACGCGCCGCATCCTGAACCCGCAGTTCACCCCGACCATCCTGAAGGACGGCACGTGGGTCACTCTCGACAAGTGAGCGGCGCCCGCTTCTCATCATGCTCGACACGCTGATCGCCGGGCTGCTCCGGGGGAACGTCTACGCCCTCGGAGCAGTCGGCATCTCCCTCGTCTTCGGCGTCATGAACGTCGTCAACTTCGCACAGTTCTCCTTCTTCGGACTCGGCGCCATGCTGGCATGGTTCTTCGTCGTCAAGCTCGAGCTGTCGTTCTGGATCGCCCTCCCCCTGGTGCTGATCATCTGCGCACTGCTCGGACTCGTCATCAACATCTCCGTCGTCCGGCCCCTCGCGAAGTACCTGCCGCTCGCGGCCATGCTCTCCACCTATGCGGTCTCACAGGTCCTCGACAACGCGTCGCAGCTCGCGTTCTCGGCGCAGTTCCGCGTCTTCCCCGAGGTCCTGCCGACAGGCAACCTGCACATCGGGAACATGCGCATCGGCACCTCCGACATCGTGATGCTCGCCGTCACCGCCGTCGTCATGGTCGCGATGTCGCTGTTCCTGAAGTACGGCAAGACCGGCCGCGCCATCCGCGCGACGGCACAGGACCAAGAGGCCGCCCTGCAGATGGGCATCCCCGTCGGCCCCGTGCAGAACCTCTCGTTCGTCATCGCCTCGGCCCTCGGCGGGCTGGCGGGCATCTTCTTCTCGCTCTACATCGGCGTCGTCAACCCCACTTCGGGGCTGAACATCGGCATGACGTCGTTCGTCGCGGCGACGCTGGGCGGCCTCGGCTCGCTCGTCGGCGCCGTCATCGGCGGGTTCGTGCTGGGCATCTTCGAGGCGTTCGGCATCTACGCGTTCGGTGACGCCGCCCGCCAGATCGTCGTCTTCGTGATCCTCATCGTCGTGCTCGTCGTGCGCCCCGGCGGGCTGCTGGGCAAGGTGCCGCTCATCTCGACCGAGCCGCTCACCGGCACGTTCCTCGGCAAGGGCCGCCCCCTGCGCATCCCCCGATGGGTGTGGATCGCGGCGATCGTCGTCGGGGGCGTGGTCATCCCCATCGTCGGCAGCAACTACCTGCTCACCACCGGCACGCAGGTGCTCATCTACGCGATCATCGCGGCCGGCTTCACGGTCACCGCCGGCCAGGCGGGTGTGCTCGCTCTCGGCCAGGCCGGCCCCATCGCCATCGGCGCGTACGCGTCGGCGATGCTGAGCCTGTACGCGCACATCCCGTTCTGGTTCGCCCTGCCGCTGGCCGGCGTCATCGCGGCCGTCATCGCATCGGTGCTCGCCTCGCCCATCTGGGGGGTGAAGGGCCACTACATCTCGATCGCCACGCTGGGCCTGGGCATCGCGATCGTGGCGGTCATCCAGCTGATCGTCCCCCGGGCGATCTATGACATCCCCGTTCCCTCGATCGCCGGCATCCCGCTGAGCACCCCGCTCGCCTACTACCTCATCGACTTCGTCGTGCTGATGCTGACGCTGCTGGTCATGTGGCGGCTGCGCCGCTCGCACCTGGGCCGGGTGATCTCGTCGGTCGGCTCCGACGAGGTCGCCGCCCTCGCGTCGGGCGTGCGCGTGCGCGACTACAAGGCGCTCGCGTTCGCCGTCTCGGCGTTCTTCGCCGGCATCGGCGGCTCGTTGCTCGCGCATCAGTACACGTACATCGACACGACCATCTTCACGATGCTCATGTCGCTGCTGGTCGTGACGATCGTGATCCTCGGAGGCATCAGCCTGCCCTACGGTGCGGTCGTCGGCTCGATCATCCTGATCGGCGCGATGGAACTGCTGCGGTTCGCCCCCGAGTGGCGGATCATCGTCTACGGGCTCGTCCTCATCCTCGTGGTGCGGTTCCGTCCAGGCGGGATCCTGGTGAGGAACTCATGACCGACGCGCTGCTTCAGGTGACCGGCCTCGAGCGCCGCTTCGAGGGCCTCACGGCCGTCGGCGGCGTCTCCTTCGACGTCGCTCAGGGCGAGGTCGTCTCGATCATCGGTCCGAACGGGTCGGGCAAGACGACGACGCTCAACCTCGTGACGGGTGCGCTGCGCCCGAACAGCGGCACGATCACGCTCGACGGAGCGCGCATCGACCGCGCCCGCAGCGTCGACATCGCCGAGCACGGCATCGCCCGCACCTTCCAGAACGGCCGCGTGTTCGCGACGCTGTCGGTCGCCGACAACATCGAGGTCGGCATCCACTCCACCCTGCACGCGCACCGTCCGTTCCGGCGGCTGTCGCACCTGTTCCTGCTGCGGTGGATCCCCTTGCTGGCGGAGCTGTTCGTCGCGATCTTCGGCACGCCCGGCGCCCGGCGTGAGCGGCGCGAGGTCGACGCCGTCATCGACCGCGAGATCGATCGCTTCGAGGCGCGGCTCGGCCCTCGTCGCGACGACCCGACGTACACGCTCAGCTACGCGAACCGGCGGCGCACCGAGATCGCGCGGGCGCTCGCCCTGCGCCCCAAGCTGCTCGTGCTCGACGAGCCGACGGCCGGCATGAACCAGTCCGAGACCGCCGAGGTGCTCACCCAGCTGCTCGAGCTGAAGGCCGAGGGGCAGACGATGCTGCTCGTCGAGCACAAGCTCGACCTCGTGATGACCGTGTCCGACCGGGTGATCGTCATGGACGGCGGCCGCATCATCGCGCAGGGCGACCCGCAGACCGTGCGACGCGATCCCGCGGTCATCGAGGCCTACCTCGGCCGTCGCCGGCACTCCGACGAGGAGGGCGCCCGATGAGCGCGCTGCTGTCGCTGGACTCGGTGGACGTCTACTACGGCCCGTTCCACGCCCTGCGCGGCGTGTCGATCGAGGTCGGCGAAGGCGAGATCGTCTCACTGCTGGGCGGCAATGCGTCGGGCAAGTCGACGACGATGAAGACGATCCTCGGCTTGAACAGGGTCAAGGCGGGCACCATCACGTTCGCGGGCGCCGATCTCACCCACCGCCCGACCGCCAAGCGCGTCCGCGCGGGCATCGCGAGCGTGCCGGAGGCCCGGCGCGTCTTCCCGCAGATGACCGTCGACGAGAACCTCTACGCGGGCGCCCACACCCGCCGCGACCGGGCCGGGATCGCCGAAGACATCGAGCGGATGCGCACGCACTTCCCGCGGCTGGCCGAGCGGCGCCGGCAGGAGGCCGGGACGCTCTCGGGCGGCGAGCAGCAGATGCTCGCGTTCGCCCGCGCGCTGATGAGCCGGCCGCGGCTGATCTGCATGGACGAGCCCACCATGGGCCTGTCGCCGAAGCTCGTCGACCAGGTGCTCGACGAGATCGCGCGACTCAACTCCGAACTCGGCGTCGCCGTGCTCCTCGTCGAGCAACAGGCCGAGCTCGCCCTGTCGATCGCGAGCAGAGGGTACGTCCTCGCGACCGGCGAGATCGTCGTCGACGGCTCCGCCCAGGAGCTGCTCGACGATCCGAGGATCCAAGAGGCGTACTTGGGAAAGAGCAGTGACCGATGACACAGCGACAGCGACTGGGGTTCTTCACCCGCGTCCTCGATGAGGCGCCGGCGGCCGAACGCTACCGGCTCGCACTCGAGCAGATCCGCACCGCCGAGGCGGTCGGCTTCGACACCGCATGGGTCGCCCAGCACCACTTCCACGAGGACGAAGGCGGGCTCCCCTCTCCGTTCGTGCTGCTGTCGCAGGCGGCGCTGCAGACGTCGCGGATCGTCCTGGGCACGAGCATCATCACGCTGCCGCTGGAGGCCCCGCTGCGGGTGGCCGAGGATGCCGCGGTCCTGTCGCTGCTCAGTGACGGCCGCTTCGAACTCGGCGTCGGCAGCGGCGGCACGCCCAGTTCGTTCCCGCCGTTCGGCTTCGATCCGAAGGACCGCCCGGCGATCTTCGTACGGCACCTCGAGCAGCTCGTCTCGGCGCTGCGCGGCGACGTGCTCACGACCGACGGCGGCGCGCTCTACCCGGCCGCACCCGGGCTGCTCGACACCGTGTGGCAGGCGACCTTCTCCGCCGAGGGCGCGGCGCGCATCGGCGAGTCGGGCTTCGGCCTCATGCTCTCCAAGACGCAGCCGCACACCACCGGCACCGGGTTCTCCGCTCTCGCCGACACCCAGCGGCTGGTCATCGACGCCTACCGGGAGAAGCTCCCCGAAGGGGTGCGCCCCCGCGTGTTCGGATCCCGCAACCTCGTCGTCGTCGACGACGAGGCCACCGCGGCCCGGCTCATCGCCCGCGGCATCGAGCGCTCGATCCCGGCCGCACGCAAGTTCGGCATCGACATCCCGTCCTCCGCGACTCCGCGTGAGCTGTGCGCCCTGCTCGATGTGCACGTCGGCACCCCTGAACAGGTCATCGCCGAGCTCGCCGAGGACCACGTGCTGCGCGACGCGACCGACATCGTCTTCCAGACCCATCCCGTCGACCCGCCGCACGAGCTGCTGCTGCGCTCGCTCGAGCTCATCGCGACCGAGGTCGCGCCCGCGCTCGGCTGGTCGCCCGCCCTTCAGGAGAGCCATGTCTGACCTCATCGACACGCTCGTCGGCATCGCGCCCGGCGACCCGCTCGACGCTCTGCGCGCCAAGCGACCGGTCGCCCGTGCCGACGCGCAGACGACCTATGACGCGCTCGTCGCCGCACCCGCCGACCTCGCACGGGCGACCGCGCTCGAACGCGCAGCCATCGGCTACTGGGTGGCCGCGCTCAGCAGCGCCGGCGCCCTCGCGGCGCACTACCGCGCGCTCGTGGCGGACGTCGACGCCACCGTGGCCGATGCCCTCGACGCGGCGCTGCCCGCGGCATCCACCACCGGTCCCTACGGTGCGTACCCGACCGGCCCGCTCAGCGTCGAGGACGAGGAGGGCCTGCACTACAGTGCCACGGCCGAGCTGCGTGCCGTCGTCGGCGATCGTCTGGCGGCGGCGCTCGAGCACGCACATCTGCTGACCTTCCGGCCGCGAGATGCGAGCCCCGACGCCCTGCAGTCGCTGCTGGACGCGGGCTGGAGCACCGACGGGGTCGTGACCGTCTCACAGCTGGTCGCCTTCATCCACTTCCAGCTGCGGGTCGTCACCGGACTCGCCGTCCTCAAGGAGGCGCTCTGAGATGAGCGAGCAGGTCATCCGTCACCCCGATCTCCCGCGGCCGAACGCCTTCACCCAGGAGGAGCTCGGCTGGGTGCCGTGGCTCGAGCCGAAGCCCGAGTCCGAGCTCACCGAAGACGACTACACGGCGCTCGTCGAGCGCTCTCGCGCGGCCAGCCCCTACTTCCGGCTGCTCGTGCGCGACCCCGTCGTGCTCGGGGCGCGCACCCGCGCCGACAACGACATCTTCTACAACACCGACGCGGGTCTCGCGCGGGCCGAGCGCGAGCTGTCGGCGGCCGCGACCTCGCGCACCAACGGCTGTCTCTTCTGCGCGTCCGTGCACTCGCGCTTCGCGTCGCTGCAGGCCCCGTCGCGACGCGACGACGTGCAGCGCCTGCTCGACGAGGGCATCGACGGCGAGCAGGACGAGCGCTGGACCGCCATCGTGGAGGCGGCCGCCGCGCTGACGGCCACGCCGTCGCACTTCGGCGCGGCGCACGTCGACGCGCTCCGCGCGGTCGGGCTCGACGACCAGGCGATCGTCGACGTCGTCCAGAGTGCGGCGTTCTTCAACTGGGCGAACCGGCTCATGCTCTCGCTCGGCGAGCCGACGCCGCCCGGCGCCTGAGCGCACGGGCCCAGGGCGCGGGCTCTACGGGCGCGGGCTCAGCGCGCGGCGGTCAGGAACGCCTTCGCGATGGGGCCGGCGGTGTCGGCGCCGCTCTCCCCCGTGTCCACGAAGACCGCGATCGCCAGGTCGCCTTGGGCGGCGACCATCCACGCGTGGACCTCGGTCTTGCCGTCCTGCGTGAACTCGGCGGTGCCGGTCTTCGCGATGACGGGCGCGCCGGGCACGTCCTTCAGCGCGACGGCCGTGCCGTCGACGACCGGCTGCCGGAAGATGGTCTTCAGCTGCCGGGCCTCATCGGCGCTCAGGGGCGTCACGGTGTCGGGCACCTTCCCCGGCTGGGCGGGGAGCAGCGTCGGCACGACGGTGTGCCCGGCCTGGATCGACGCGATCCCGGCCGCCATCGCCAACGGCGAGGCGAGCACCTTGCCCTGCCCGATCACCGCGGCGGCGGCCTCGGTGCTGGAACCCGCCTCGGGGATCTCACCGGGAAAGCTGTCGACCCCCGGCACGGAGGCAATGCCGAAGCCGAGGCTCTGCGCGGCCGCGGTGACGTCGCCGATGGTGTCGCGGGCGTTGATCATCGCAGTGTTGCACGACTGGGCGATCGCAGTCTTCAGCGGGATCTTGCCGACGGCCGAGGGCGGATACCAGGAGTCGTTCACGAAGCGGTAGCCGTCGACGACGGCGTCTTCGGTGCAGTCGACCTTCGAATCGGGCGTCAACCCCGCACGCAGGAGCGCCAGCGTGTCGAACATCTTGAACGTCGATCCGGGCGGCACCTGTCCGTTGACGGCAGCGTCGAACGCACCCGTGCCCGGCCCGTTCGCCGCGGCCAGGATCGCCCCGTCGCTCGGACGGATCGCCACGAGCGCGCTGGCCGGGCCGATCTCTTTCAGCGCCGATTCGGCGATCGTCTGCAGGTGCTCGTCCAGCGTGGTCTGCAGCGGCGCCCCGGGCTTCGGCTCGGCCGTGAAGAGCACTGTGGCGTCGCCGTCGGCCGGTACACGGCTGATCTGCACCCCGGCGATGCCCCGCAGCTCGGCGTCGTAGCGCTGCTCCAGCCCGCTCAGACCGACCGTGTCGGTCGTCTGGTACTCACCGGGGTTCTTCTCCATGATCTCTGCGGTGACCGGGCCGACCGCGCCGAGGAGCGGACCGGCGAACCCCCGGTACGGCCCGAGCTGCAGCGAGCTCGACACCGCGAGCGCACCGGGGATGTCGGAGAGGTCGGCGGCCGATGCGGGCACCTGGTCCTTGCGATAGGTGATCGCCTCCACATACTGCTGCGCCCCGCCGGACTTCACGCGCGCGGCGAAGTCGTCGGCGTCGACGCCCACCACCCGCGCCAGTTCACCGGCCGAGGTCACCGCCTGCTCCGGCGTGACGTGGCTCTTGTCGATGCCGAAGATCACGACGGGCCGGCTCGTGATCAACGCGGTGCCCCCGCTGCCGAGGATGTCGGCGCGCGCCGGCGCCTCGGTCTTGCGACGCAGCACGTCGCCGGCGACGAGGTCGGGCTCGATGAGCGACGGTGCCCAGTCGACGGACCACTTGCCGTCCTTCTTGGTGGACGTGACCGTGGTCGTGTAGGCCCATTTCCCGTTGCCCGTCGGCCAGCTCCAATGGGCGCGAGCGGTGCCGCGGCCGTCTTCGACCTTCGGGGCGTCGATCTTCACCGACGGCTTCATCCCGTCGAGCCCCGCGACGATGTCGGAGTACTCCTTCGCCGCCTGCTGCGCCGACGCGCCGCTCAGCTGCACGTGGGTGAAGTCGCCGGACGCGAGCGCCTTGCCCAGCGCCTTCACATCGGGTTCGTCGACGGCGGTGCAGGCGGCGAGCGAAGAGGCCAGCACGCACAGGGTCACGGCCGCGGCGACGTGCAGAGTCCACCGGGTGGAAGGAGTGTGGGGCATATCGGCCAATGTATCGGCATCCGCGGACAGCTCGTCGGCGCCTGCCTCGGCTCCGCGGCATTCTCCCACCACCCCACCGTCGGCGAAAGAACATCTGACGGCCGAGAGAGCGGGTATTCCCCGTGCCCTCGGCCGTCAGTCGTTCTCTCACCGGTTTCCGACGAGCCCGCGGCGCGAAGCCGCGTGGGTCACGACACCAGCGACCCGACCCACAGGCCCAGTGCCGCCGCCGCGAGGGCGACCACCAGCATCCCGAACCCGTTCGCGACGGCCGCGCGCCAGCGGCCCTCCTGCGCGAGCCGCACCGTCTCGTAGCTCGCGGTCGAGAAGGTCGTGTACCCGCCGAGCAGGCCGGTGCCCAGCACCACCGCCCACGGGCCGAGCGGTCCCGCGAGTGCCGTGACGAAGCCCAGCACGAGCGACCCCGACACGTTGATGACCGTCGTGCCGAGCGGGTACGGCACGCGCACGCGCTCTTTGACCGCGCCGTCGAGCATCATGCGGCACGCGGCGCCGATCCCGCCGGCGAGCGCGACCGCCAGCGCGAGCCACAGCCCCGTCACCGGCGGGCTCCGAGCAGGATGCCGGCGAGGGATGCCGCGGCCCCGACGACGACCGTCGCCACCGCGTACGCGATCCCGGGCCAGACGTCACCGGTGACGAAGAGCCCGTCGGTGCCGACGGCGAACGTCGAGTAGGTCGTGAACCCGCCGAGCACTCCGGTGCCCGCGAACAGACGCAGGGCGCGACGGCGGCCGACGTCGGGTCCACGCCGGGCGAGTGCGGCCAGGAGCCACCCCAGGATGAAGGCGCCCACGACGTTGATGAGGAAGATGGGCCACGGCATCCCGCCCCATTCGGGCAGCACGATCGAGACCAGGTAGCGCACGAGCGTGCCGATGAAGCCGCCGGCGACCACGAGGCCGACCGACGACCAGCGCAGATGCAGGGGTCGTGTGTTCGCGGCCGATGTCACGCGCTCACTCCCAGGGCAGCGGCTCGGAGCCGGCCACCGGGTTGAGCGGGACGACCAGCACCGGCCGATGCTGCCGGTGCGCGAGGTGGCTGGCCACCGACCCCTGGAAGAACTCGCGCAGCGTCTCGCGCACACTCGCCTCGCGGGTGCCGACCACGATGTACCGCGCGTTCACCGACTCGGCGAGACGGCCGAGCGCATGCCCGGGGTCGCCGGCCAGCTCGCGGCCGGTCCACTCGACGCCGCTGCCGGCGAGCACGTCGTCGATGTGCGCGGCCAGCGACGCATCGAACTCGCCCTCGCGCTCGTCGGCCAGATCGGGGTCGATCGAGCGGGTCACGGCCGTGCCGTCGAGCCGCTCGCCCACCGTGTAGCGCTCGAGGTCGACGTGCGCGCAGACGAGGTCGGCGCCCAGGTCGTGCGCGAGGCGTGCGGCCTCGCGCAGAACAGCGTCGGGCAGGCCCTTCTGCACCCCGACGAGGATCGTGCCCATGGTGTCCTCCTGCATCCGCGCTCCCGTCCCGTCGCCGAGCCCGCCGCGCACGCGCGGCGTCTGCGACAGGGACCGTTGTCGGCGGCGCCGAGGTTGTTCGCGGTGAGCCCCACCACCGCCTGGGTCCAGTGTGCCACAGCCGGGCCCGCGGCATCCGCCCTTCCTCCCTCTGCTGTCTCCCCGCCCGCCCGCTTCCCGTGAGAGAACAACTGACGGACGAGGATGCGGGTATTACCCGCTCTCTCGGCGAGCAGTTGTTCTCTCACCGATTCGGGGGTGGCCGGGGGCAACCTGAGGAGGGGGGTGGATGCCGCGGGCTCAGGCGCTGCGGGCTCAGGCGCCGCGGGCTCAGGCCGCGCGGCCCACTGCGGCGACGACGCCGTGCACACTCCGCTCGAGGAAGTCGACGATCTCCTCGACGGGGCGCTCGGCCTCGACCGCGAGCTCGACGAGCACCTCCTCGGTGAACCCGACCCACGCGCGCAGCGCGACGCACAGCAGCTCGGTCTGCGGCATCCCGAGCTCGGTGAACACCCCGAGCAGCCGACGCGCGTTCTCGTCGCGGGACTGGTCGATGACCTCGCGGATCGACGGGTCGCCGCTGGCGACGCCGCGCACGAGCGAGTAGAACGTGCCGCGGTGCTCGCGCACGAACACGACGATGCGGGTGAGCGTGTCGTGCAGCCGCTCGAGCGCGGGCAGCTCGGGGCGCGGCTCGCTCGCACGCAGCAGACTGTCGCGCGCGGTGAGCACCACCTCGCGGTGCAGCCCCTGGCGCGAGCCGAAGTAGTGGAAGACGAGGCCGCGCGAGACGTCCGCCTTCGCGGAGAGCTCTTCGATCGTGAGCTCTTCGAGGGGACGGGATGCCAGGAAGTTGACGCCGAGCGCCACCAGCTGCGCCCGGCGCTCCTGCGGGGTGAGCCGGCGGCGGCGATCCTCGGGCATGAAAGGAGCCTAATCCTCCCGCTTGTTGACTGTTGGTCAATAAGACCTCTATGCTCATCCCGGACGCGACGACGACGTCGCGCCAGAACCAGGAGGTCCGATGTCGTTCCGCAGCTTCGCCCGTTCGCACCACGGGCGTGTCATCCTCACCGCCGTTCCGGTCGCCGCCGCCGTCACCCTGCTGACCGCCGGTGTCGCCCAGGGCGCGGTGCCCGTCTCGTTCGCCGTGTCGGGCACGCAGTTCCAGATCAGCGCCTCGCAGCTCGACGGCACCGGCTTCTCGCAGTACGCCGGCGTCGCCCAGGACACCGAAGGCAACCACCACGCCGTCGCCATCGCGAACATCAAGTCGGCAACGCTCAACGACCTCTGCCAGTCGGTCATCACCGACACCCCGCTGGGCAAGGTGGGCCTGCTGATCACCGCCGGCGGCGGCAAGACGCCGGCCACGGCATCCGACCTCCAGATCGGCATGACCGGCCTGGCGGGCGATGCGGAGTTCAAGAACATCCGCATCGGCGTCGACGCCTCGACCGTCAACACGAAGGCCAAGGGCTCGGCCGGCGACTTCGCGCAGGACGCCGACACCGTGACCATCAAGAACCTCGAGCAGACCGCGTGGAGCACCCAGGCATCGGTGTTCACGCTCAGCGGGATGTCGCTGAAGCTCACGGACGGATCGAAGGGATGCTTCTGAGCACCGTGACACAGCAGCAGCGGCGCCGTGCGGCCGCGACCCCCACGGCGTGGTCGCGGTTCATCGCCTGGTGCCGGCGCCGTCCGTTCATCGGCGGCGTGCTCGTGGTGCTCGCCGGGGTCGAGATGTTCTTCTCAGGACAGCTCGACCTCGGTCACATCCACGTGCAGCTGGGCATCGAGGGATTCCAGGCGACCGTCATCCCGATCGCGCTCGTGCTGCTGGGCGCTCTCGCGATCGCCATGCCTGCCCATCACGTCTTCTACGGCGTGCTCGCACTGGTCGTGGCCGTGTACTCGCTCGTCGGCGTGAATCTCGGCGGGTTCGTGCTCGGGATGCTGCTCGGCTGCATCGGCGGCGTGATGGTGGTGGCGTGGATGCCGCGGGCAGCGAAGCGCGCGGCCGGTGACGCCGACGCGGGTGATGCCGTGGACGTCGCTCCGGCCGACGTGCCCTCGCCCGGAGCGGACGCATGAGCGGCCGGCGCGCGGGCGCGCTGGTCGGCGTGGCCGCGGTGGTCGGCAGCCTGCTCGCCGGGTCGTCCGTGGCGACGGCCGCCCCGGCGTCGGCCCACATCTGCATCCCGGTGATCTGGCCGTGCGACGACCCGACGCCCGAGCCGTCCGACACCCCCACCCCGACGGCGACGCCGGAGGCGACATCCACCCCGTCCGCGTCGGCCACGGCCGAGCCGAGCGACGGTGACGACGCGAAGAGTGACGACGCGAACAGCGACGACACGACGGGCGACGACACGAGCAGCGACGACACGTCGCAGAAGGACGACAAGGCCGAAGCCGCACCCAAGACCTGGTCGCTCATCAAAGACGACGACAGCCAGATCTTCACCCAACCGCCCGCGCAGCTGGGCTCGGACTCGCTGTCGTTCTCGGGTCTGAAGGGCATAGCGCTCGTGAAGCTGACCACCGCCGACGGCAAGAAGGTCACGGCGATCCGGCTGCGGGCCGACCGCATCACGATCAAGGGGTTCAGCCTCACCGTGCGCGCGGCGACCGGCCCCAAGCTCGTCACGACCGCCGACACGATGACGCTCGAGGGCAACGTCAACGTGTACGTCAACTCGCTCACGGCGACCACCGCCGGCGGCGCGTCGTACACCCTCGGCGCCGACACACCGCCGCCGGCCGACGGCGTCACCCCGAAGCTGCTGCGGGTGACACTGGGCCTGGTCGGCTCCAGCGCCGATTCGATCACCTACACGAACACCGACCAGCAGATGCACGAGTGACGGGATGCCGAGGGACGCGGCATCCCGCCCCGTCCCTCGCAGCACCCCGCCCTGCCACCGCACCAGACCGCGAGGCGCAGAGCGGAGGCGAGGCGGGGCTCACGGCAGAGGCTGGGCGAAGGGTTCCTCGGGCTCGTCGGACGGCGGCAGCGTCTCGATCGGACCGGTCAGCGGCGGGTTGAGCGCCGCCAGCGGGCCCGCCGGGTCGGCCACCATGGCACCCGGCAGGGTCAGGGGTCCGGTCACGACGGGAGGTTCGACGGGGGATGCCGCGGCCTCCGACACCCCCGATCGCACCGCCCCGATGCCGGCGGCGATCACCAACGCGATGCCGACCAGCTCGAGCGGCACCAGCTGCTGCCCGAGCAGCACGAGGCCGGCGAGCGCCGCGGTCGCCGGTGACATGCTCATCAGCACCGCGAACGCCGACGCCGGCAGACGCCGCAGGGCGATGAGCTCGAACGCGTACGGGATGGTGCTCGACAGGAGGGCGACGGCGGCGCCCAGCCCGAGCACCTCGGGCCTCAGCAGCGCTGATCCGGCCGCGACGATGCCGAACGGCAGGGACAGCAGGGCACCGATGCCCATCGCGATGGCGAGACCGTCGAGCTTCGCGAAGCGGCGGCCGACCCGCGCCGCGGCGAGGATGTAGAAGGCCCAGCTGGCGGCCGCACCCAGCGCGAACAGCACGCCGAGGGGGTCGATGCGGTCCCATCCCCCGCCGCCGAGGCACAGGACCCCGGCGAACGCGACCGCGGCCCACAGCCACGCGCTCGCGCGGCGGCTGATCACCAGCGAGAGCACGAGGGGCCCCAGCACCTCGATGGTGACGGTCACGCCCAGCGGCAGCCGCTGCAGCGCGAGGTAGAAGAGCCCGTTCATCGTGGCCAGCACCACGCCGTAGCCGAGCACCGAGAGCCAGTCGTCGCGCGTGCGCGCACGCAGGCGCGGGCGCGTGAGCGCCAGCAGGACGAGCGCCGAGAACACCAGCCGCAGCATCACCATGCCCAGCGGCCCCACCGCCGGGAAGACGAGCACGGCGATGGCGGCGCCGGCATCCATGCACAGCTCGCCGGCGACGACGAGCCCGGTCGCCCAGAACGCGGCGGGGCGCGCCCCGCCGCTCACTTCTCGGGTGCGGCGCAGATCGCCTCGTCGGCGATCACGTCGTGTGCCTGTGCGGCCGTCCACGGCATGCCGACCGCTACGGCCTTCTCACCCGAGGTCGCGGGCGCCTGCACGGCGATCGCCGCGAGCTCGCGGGCCAGGGCGGCGATCACGGTGTCGCCGGCCGTCGAGTTGTTCAGCACGACGACGACCGTCAGTCCGCTCTTCGGGTCGGAGAACGCCGCGGTCAGATACCCGCGAGCCGAGCCGTACTCGCCGATGAAGCTGCCGGCCTGCACCGCCCCGCCGCTGGTCGTGATCCAGCTGGGCAGCGACGACGAGAGCTGCAGCGGCGCGGCGAAGCGGGTCTTGCTCTGCACGAGCGTCCCCGCCGCCAGCGCGTGGGCGTAGGTGGCCAGGTCGGCGATGTCGCTGACGACCCCCGAATCGGCGCCGCCGTAGCTGGCCGAGGCCTCGCTGATGTCGGTCTGCTTCGTGCACTCGTAGGCGCCGGACTTGGTCTTGGAGGCCAGATAGAAGCCGTGCAGCGCGGCCGATGAATCGACGACCGGCAGTGCCGCGGCATCCCCCGGCAACTGCGTGTGCGACATGCCGAGAGGATCGAAGACGTCCTTCTCATACAGCTCGGCCAGGGTCTTGCCGGTGGCCCGCTCGAGCGCGAGGCCGAGCAGCAGGTATCCGGCGTCCGAGTCGCGATAGCTCATGCCGGGCTTCACGTCGCCCGACACGTCGCCGACCCCGTAGCCGACGAGCTCGCGGGGATCCCACGCCCGCGCGGGGTTCGTCACCGACTGGTCCTCCAGCATCGCGTCATACGACCCGAGCCCGCTGGTCCCGTCGCACAGCTGCGTGAGCGTCACGTCGGTGAACTGCGGCATCCCGCCGACGTAGTCGGTCACCGGATCATCGAGCTTGACCGTGCCCTTGTCGGCCAGCGTGTAGAGCACATCGCAGGTCATCGCCCGGGTGACCGGCCCCGCACGGAACGTCATGTCGACGTCGACGGGCGTCTTGCTGTCGGGTGAGACGGTGCCCAGCCCCTTCTGCCAGCTGCCGCTCCACGGCACCCAGACGCCGACGATCGCGCCCGACGACCCGGTCGCCGTCATGGCGTCTTCGACGGCGCTCTGCAGCTGCTTCTGCGTGTCGGAGGGCAGCGCCCTGTCGGGGGCGAGCGTGGCAAGCCCGCCGGCGGCGGCGTCGCCCGAGCAGGACGCCAGTCCCAGGGTGAGCGCGACCGCGGCGACGACGGTGACCGTCGCGCGCTTCATTCCCGAGCGGATGTGCATCCTCACCCCCCGTGATCGTGCATAAGCATTCAAACACACCTTGCGGCCGCAGCCCGCTCCCGACGGGCCCAGGTGTCCCGTCGTTACATAGGCTTGCCGCATGCCTCACACCTTCGACGCCGACGCCGTGACCGCCATCCTGAGCCACATGAACGGCGATCACACCGACGACAACCTGCTCATCGTGCGCGCGTTCGGCGAGCCCGACGCCGTCTCCGCGCGCATGACCGGTCTGGACGGCGACGCCGGCGAGTGGGAGGCGACGGGGGCGGATGCCGCGGGCACGACCGTGCGCGTGCCGTGGCCGGGCGGGCCGATCAGCGAGCGCCCCGCGGTGCGCAAGGCCGTGGTGCTCGTCTATCGCGAGGCGTGCGCGCGCCTGGGCGTGGAGGCGCGCTCGCACTGAGGGCCGCGGCATCCATCGTCATTTCCTACGCGCGCGAAAAATTAGCTTAGGCAACCCTTATCTTCAGCTATAGTGAAGGCATGACGCAGCCGATCTCCTTCTCGACCGCACTCCGTGAGCGCTCGGGCGCCGCCCACTCGGGCAGCGAGCACTCCGGCTTCATGTCCGACCTGCTCCGCGGCGAGGGGACCCGCGAGGACTACATCGCCCTCGTCGTGCAGCACTGGTACGTCTACGCGGCCCTCGAAGCCGCGACCGAGCGCATGCGCCACGATCCGGTCGCGGCGCCCTTCATCAGCGACCGCCTGACCCGCCTGCCCGCGATCGAGGCCGACCTCGAGTTCCTCATCGGACCCGACTGGCGCGACCAGATCGCCCCACTGCCGGCCACCCGTCGCTATGTCGAGCGCATCTCGCAGGTCGGCGCCGTCTGGGCCGGCGGCTTCGTCGCCCACCACTACACCCGCTACCTCGGCGACCTGTCGGGCGGCCTGTTCATCGGCCGCGTCATGAAGCGCCGCTTCGGCTTCGAGACCAACGGCATCGGCTTCTACCTCTTCGACGACATCGCCGACCCGGCCGAGTTCAAGAACGTGTACCGCGAGCAGCTGGACGCCGCCCCCTGGGACGACGTCGAGCGCGAGCGCGTCATCGACGAGGTGCTTCTGGCCTACCGCTTCAACACCGAGCTGTTCGAGGACCTCGCCGCCGCGAAGGACGAGCTCGTCGCCTGAGCCGGCCGGCCGCTCTCAGGCCGCACCCGTGCGCACCCCGGCCATGAACCGCTGCACGTCCGGATCGACCTGGATGTCGCGCGGCCGCAGCGGGCGCGTCAGGTACAGCCCGTCGAGCGAGGTCAGCCGCGACAGCGCCACGTACGTCTGCCCGGGTGCGAAGGCACCGGCGCCGAGGTCGATGATCGCGCGGTCGTAGGTCTTGCCCTGCGACTTGTGGATCGTCACGGCCCACGCCAGCCGCAGCGGGAACTGCGTGAACTCCGCCGCGATGTCGCGCGTCAGCGCCTTGGTGCGCGGGTCGTACGCGTAGCGGAACTTCTCCCACACGCTCGGCTCGACGTCGTGCTCCTCACCGTCCACGTCCACGCGCACGGTGTCGCCCGCGATGCGCGTCACCGTGCCGATCGTGCCGTTCACCCAGCGCGGCGGGCCGCCCTTCGACGCGATGTCGTTGCGCAGGAACATCACCTGCGCCCCGATCTTCAGCTGCAGCTCGACGTCGGCGGGGTAGGCGTCGCCGCGTCCGAAGTCGCCGTTGACCTCGGCCACGGCGGTCTGGGCGCGCCCGGGCAGCGCGTTCAGGTGCTTCTGGTTGATCGCGGTCACCCGGTCGTTGCGGGTGGCCAGCGTGATGATCGGTGCCTCCCCCGCGCCCGGCTCGGGCGGGCGCCGTGCGCCGGTGTCGTTGAGCACCTTCGCGATGTCGGCGGTCACGCGGCCGTGCCGCACCGCGTTGAGCATCGCCTTGAAGCCGGGATCGGACTGACGATGGATGTCGCGCAGCTCGCGGATGTGCAGCTCGGCGCCGTGCCGTCCGAGGTCGAGCAGACCCGACGAGTCGGGCGCCTCCCCCGCCCACACGTGCGCATCGAAGAACCAGAATGAGCGGTAGTGGTCGCTCACGTAGCGCGCCTCGTCGCCGCGCGGCGGCACCGGGGCGAGTTGATACGGGTCGCCGAACATGACGAGCTGCGCGCCGCCGAACGGCTCGGCGCGCCGGCCCCGGGCCGTGCGCAGGGCGCGGTCGACGGCATCCATCAGATCCGCGTTCACCATCGAGATCTCGTCGATCACGAGCGTGTCGATGGCGTTCAGCAGCTTGCGGGTCGCGTCGGACTGCGGCTCGTCCTTCGTGCCGATGAGCCCGATCGGCAGTTTGAACAGCGAGTGGATGGTCTGCCCCTCGACGTTCAGCGCCGCCACCCCGGTGGGAGCGCAGACGGCGACCTGCTTCTGCGTGTTCCAGGCCAGATGCTGCAGCAGCGTCGACTTGCCGGTGCCGGCGCGCCCGGTCACGAACACGTGGTCGCGGGTGTCTTCGATGAGGCGGAACACCTCCTCCTGCTCGGCGGAGAGGGAGGGAGCGGTCACCCGATCCATGGTACGGGGGTGGATGCCGCATCCCGTCCGGTTCTCCACAGACGGTCCCTCGCGCCCCGTCGTTCTGCGTCATTCCTCAGGCTGCGGCCGATGCCGTTTCCTAGACTGGAGCCGTGAAAAAGGAGGCGCTGGACGCAGCGACGCCCACGGGCGCACCCTCCGGCCCGCCGGCCCCGCCGGTGGGCGTCACAACCATGCCTCCTCCGCAGCCCGAGCCGAGCGCGCCGCCGGCTCCCGGCATCCCTCCCCGCAAGGGCCATCCGGTGCGCGATCTGATCGCGATCGGGCTCACGGTGGTCGTCCTGCTGGCGGCCCTGGCGGTCGGCGGCTTCTTCGTCTACCGGGCGCTCTACAGCCCGTCGGCGTTCGTGCAGCACTATCTGTCGTTGCTGGCGAGCGGACATGCCGCCGATGCACTGAAGGTGCCGGGCGTGGCCATCGACCGCTCCGAGCTCGAGAAGAACGGGCTGCCGAAGAACGCGTCCGAGGCGCTGCTGCGCCAGGCCGCCCTGTCGACGCTCAGCGATGTGCAGGTCGTCTCCGAGACGCGCGAGGACGACGGCGACACGGCGGTCGCCGTCACCTACAAGGCCGGCGGGTACGCCGGGGTCACGACGTTCGAGGTCTCGCCCGACGGCCGTGCGGGGTTCATCCCGACGTGGCGCTTCGCGCGCAGCCCGCTCGCCGTGATCGATCTGAGCGTGCACGGGTCGATGACGTTCCAGGTCAACGACTTCCGCCTCGACAAGCGCCAGGTCGCCCTGGCCGGCACCGCCGTCGACCCCGCCGATCCGGTGCCGATGCTCGTCTTCTCGCCCGGCCTGTACTCGGTGCGCGTCGACACGACCATCTCGTACTCGCCGGGCCTCGCCGTGCTCTCCGACGCGCCGATGAAGGACGTCCCGGTCGAGGTGCAGACGAAGCCCACCGACAAGTTCGTCGCGGTCGTGCAGGACCGTGTCGACGACTTCCTCGAGCAGTGCGCGACGCAGCAGGTGCTCCAGCCGACAGGATGCCCGTTCGGCTACGTCGTGCACAACCGGCTCGACGGGCTGCCGCAGTGGTCGATCGACAAGGCGCCGAAGGTCACCGTCGTGCCCTCCGGCGAGGGCTGGGCGATCCCCGAGACCAAGGGCGACGCGCACATCGTCGTCGACATCCAGTCGATCTACGACGGGTCGATCACGCACCTCGACGAGGACGTGCCCTTCACCCTCGTGGGCACGATCGACATCAGCGCCAACGGCGCCGCGTCGATCCGGGTGAGCGAACCCGGCTCGTGAGCTGAGCGCGCCCGGCGCTCAGGAGCCCAGCCGCGCCTCGCGCTCGGCCGCCCGCGCGTCGCGATCGGCCATGGCCGCAAGCCGCTCGTTGTAGGCGGCGAGCTCGGCGTCGCCGGTGCGGTCGGCGTGCCGGTCGCGGCGCTTCTGCACCTTCTCGTCGTTGCGCGCCCACTCGATGCCCACGATCACCGCGAGGATCAGCGTCGGGATCTCCCCCACCGACCACGCGATGCCGCCCCCGACGTACTGATCCGCGATCGGCGTCGCGCCCCAGGTGCGCCCCATCGAGCCGAACCACTCGGCGACCATCAGCCCCGTGTGCATCATGATCGTGATGCCGAAGAACGCGTGCGTGGCCATCACCAGGATGAGGATGACGATGCGCATCGGGTACGGCAGCCGCGACGGCACCGGGTCGATGCCGATCAGCGACTGCACGAACAGGTACCCCGAGATGAGGAAGTGCACGATCATCCACTCGTGACCGAGGTGGTCGTACATCGCCCAGCGCAGCAGGTCGGTGAAGTAGAAGATCCACAGGGACGCCCCGAAGATCACCGCCGCCACGATCGGGTTCGTGATGACCTTCGCGTACGGGCTGTGCACCGCCCACATGATCCACTCGCGCGCACCGCGCGTGCCGTCGTGGCGCTTCTCGATCGCGCGCAGCGCGAGCGTCACGGGCGCTCCCGGCACCAGCAGCATCGGGATCGCCATGGTCAGCAGCATGTGCCCCATCATGTGCACGCTGAACAGGTAGTCCTGATAGGCGTTCAGCGGTCCGCAGGTGACCCATGCCAGCAGCGCGAGGCCGAGCAGCCAGAACACCGTGCGCTGGACCGGCCACTTGTCGCCGCGGCGGTGCAGTCGCCGGACGCCGGCGAGGTAGAAGAACGCGCCGAATGCGCAGACGACCGCCCAGAGCAGGTCGATGTCCCACTGCGTGAACCAGCGCGCCATCGTCAGCTCGGGCGGCAGCGGCGACCCGGTGAGGATCTCGGCGGGCGTCTCCGACAGGGGCACCTCGGCGCCCGCCGGCGGGGGCGTGCGCGCGAGCGCGACCGCGACGCCGCTGGCCAGGCCCATGATCGTCAGCTCGACGACCACGAAGCCCCAGAAGCGACGGCGGGATGCCGCATCCTGCCGCACCCGCGTGATCAGCCGGGTGCGGTACACCGCGCCCAGCAGGCCGAGCAGCACGAGCGCCGCGGCCTTGACCAGGACGAGCTGACCGTATCCCGACGTGAACAGGCCGGCGACGCCGCCCAGCCCGACGATCGCGCGCGCGACGCCCGAGACCGCCACGACCACGAAGGCGACGAGAGCGATGGACGAGTACCGACCGAGCACGTCGGCCATCCGGTCCTTGTCGAGCAGCGGACGCACGACCACCAGCAGCACCAGGCCGCCGATCCAGACGGCGGCGCCCATCATGTGCATGATCATCGCCGTCACCGCGATGTTGTGCGACGCCAGGTCTCCGGAGTGCCCCTGCGTGCCCATCGGGATCAGCGACGCCAGCGCGAAGATCGCGATGAGCAGCGTGGCCGTCCAGCCGCGGGCGACGTACGTGAGGATCGTCAGCACCGCGCCGGCCAGCGTCGTGATGAGCCAGGTGATGCCGGCCTCGGTCGTGGTCAGCCAGCTGCCCAGCTGCGAGCCGAACGTGTTGTCGAGCCCCACGGTCGGGTTGAACGTGAGCACGAAGGTGAGGAATCCGGTGGCGGCGGAGGCCACCGTGAAGACGCCGGCGGACAGGGATGCCACCCCCAGCGCCAGGTCGAACGGCTTCTCGCCGACCTTCAGCGCGAACAGGGCGGTCACGAGCGTGCCGCACATTCCGGCGGCCGAGAGGTTCACGACCATCGTGACCAGCGGCAGCCCCCAGCGCACGCCGGGACCGGGGTCGCCGAGCGGCAGGGGCGCGGCTCCGCCGCCGTAGGCGAGCGCCCACAGCGCCGCGACGAGGGCGGCGACGAGAAGCAGCACGGGCCCGACCGCCCGCAGCACGCGGGCCGAGCCCGCGCCGGCGGAGGCCCCGCGCGGCGCATTCGTGCCGCGCGGGGGGGCAGCGGGGATCACCCCTCAAGCCTAAGCGGCCGAGAGAGGGGTGACGCCCATCGATCTGGGCGAGAACGAGAGAGGGGGATGCCGCGAGCTGCGGCATCCCCCTGCGTCGACGTCCGTCTTACTTGACGGCAGCCTTCAGCTTCGAGCCCGCGGTGACCTTCACGCGCTTGCCGGCCGGGATCTTGATCTCGGCGCCGGTCTGCGGGTTGCGGCCCGTGCGGGCAGCGGTCGCGACCTGCTCGAAAGCGATCCAGCCGGGGATCGAGACCTTGCTGCCCTTGGCGACGGCCTCGGAGACCGTGGCGAAGAGCGAGTCCAGGACGCCCGAGACGGTGGCCTGGCTCTGGCCGGTGGCGCTGGCGATGCTCGCGACGAGCTCGGTCTTGGTGATGGACTTGTCAGCCATGTGGGTGTGTCCTCCAGACGGCGGACCCGCCGCCTTTGTCT